>ENA-UEPJ01000758-UEPJ01000758.1-human-gut-metagenome-genome-assembly--contig:-NODE-758-length-42675-cov-7.517419_pt1 | contig 42675 bp, 44 predicted proteins | sample MGYA00242890_ERZ507896 | MGnify/ENA primary metagenome ERZ507896 (study PRJEB26167, sample SAMN06115508) | human gut metagenome | host: Homo sapiens | place: China:Qinghai | collected 2015-08-20...
TATCTCTTTCTTCTCCCTTTCTCTAATAGTGTAGGTTTTATTAGTTTTCCTCTGTTGTCTTATAGTGTAGGTTTTACTATGTATCAACCTTAGGTAATCATATTATATATAAAAACTATTACATTGTAAATAATACTATAACATAATTACTTATACATTGTAAATGTCTCTATATGATAATTGTCTCTACACTGTAAATGTTTCTACAAGATAATTACCTTGTCTCCTAAAACTATAGGTTCTAAATTGTTAACCCTACGGAGCCATTCAGAATAGACAAGAAATTTATTACGGTCTTTTTCTCCGCTTTCTCCTTGCTTACGACCTGCACGATAACTGTATTTAATCATGTTTCCCTTAAGGAAGCCCTTAAATTCATCCCTAGTTAACAGTGTAGACATGACTTCTAAGGGTTCCACAGCTCCCTTATAGTGAGTTGCCTTGTCAGGAGTACCCTCGGTATCAATTTTATTGGTGGTGTCTTTTGCTAATGATTCTACAGGTTCATCATCGCATACATCAATATAAACATCACACCAACCGTCATCAAAATAATCATCATCAGCCTCATATAAATCTTTATCAATTTCATCAGTTGCTAATTTATTAGCTGTTGCTAATTTATTAGCTGTTGCTAATTTATTAGCTGTTGCTAACTCGTTAGCTGTTTCTTGTGCCAACACTTTCAACTCATCATAGGCATTAGCATAAAAATCATTCGAGATTTCGTTAGAATTAACTTTAATATTCATATTTCATATTCCTTGTGTTTGTTGATAAATCGTCATGGATGTGCTTTAGAGAGCTTCTGGGAGGCTTTTAGAGGTATCTTAAGGATACCCTACAGCTAACCTAACAGAAGCTCTTGTGAAGTCGTTTAGGTGTGTTCTTGAGGATTTAGTAAGCAGTTAATATTTAAAGACCATAATAACAGTAATAGCAGTAAGCACTATTACTAAAAACATAGACATAAAGTGTTCAGTTTTGAAGCCTAATCTTCTTAGTACATGATAAAGTACTGTGTTTATAACTACAATGCTTAAAATATGAATCCAAAACATAATTACCTCTCCACTATCTATAGGTTATCAGTTATTAACTAAGGGCTCACCATTTGTTAAAGAAGGATAAGTAATGAAAGATTATCCCTACTAGAATAAAAGGAGACAGAAGGAGTAATAGATTGACAGCAAGAGTAATCACCGAGAATAAAATAGCAAGGATAGAAGTAACTATATCATTTTTGTAATCTCTTTCAGAGGGCAAGTCTTCAAAAGAATATCTAGGGATAAGATCGTCAGGGGAAGTGTAACTATTGATGCTGTCTTTATGGCTGGCGTTTGTCATGATGATTGAAGTTCCTATGCGGTTAACTCTTTAAGTTCCTCGCCTTAAGTTCCCTTTAAGTTGCATATAGCTTATTTCGAGGGAACTTAAGGCTTCTATTAACTAGCTTATTTCTGATGCTTCATCCGTTTATATTTCTCTAACTCATCTTCGTATAGATAATCTTTACCAAATAACAACTCAGATACAAAAGACTTTTTATTAGAGATAAATACTTTAATGCTTTTCAGCATATTAGATACTTTATTAAAGAATCGGTTATGAGCTTTATTGTTATTTACATTATTAACTTCATTAACTTGTCTAGATTCGGCCTTATTCTCTTCAAGCAACTGGAGGGCTAACTCAAGGCACTGTGTTCTAACAAATTGTTCATAACGTCCCTCATCGGCTGAGTAAGCTTCAATTAAAACGTCATTATTAATTTCATTAACACTGACTGTGAAGCAACGAGCTACTTGGCCATTACGACGAGCATCACGTTGAATAAAATAGACCTCATTAAGAGCTGTATTAACCCGAAAAGAATCATAGTAGTTATCGGAATATTTAGATTTAACTGTAATGTTATCGAAGTTTTTGATCATGATATTAGTTTCCAAAAGATGTGTGTGTTTAAATAATAAGACGTGTATATTAGTTTAGTTACTACTAATAATGTGAATTATAAAACATTATCTATTAGTTGTCAATCTTCTTCATCATAATTACTTTAGACGCTTTCTTATAGGCATTACCGTGCACCTTGAATATAATTACAGCTTTACGATTCTTCGCACATAATTGGCACTTGTTACAGTCAATGTCTTCTCTAACTTGTGCAGGGCATTGTACGCTGTGAAGACCTACCGCTTTAAGTTCTTTTTTGGTTTCTTCAGGATTAACAGACGCAATCACTGCATTGACCCCGAAAGATTTAGCATGAGTGACTTCCCTAACAGTTTCACAACTTGCATTGATTAAGAATCTTCTTGATGATGAGTCTCTTATGATACCAACTGCATTGTCATCAATCTTACAATGAGTGTATGTGTAACCCTGAAGAATGTTTCCCACTGTCTTATTAGTCTCTTCAATTGCCCTGACAATTGTCTCTACTCTGTTTTTATCAATATAGCTTGTGCCTTCTGTAGCAATATCTCCAGCAACATTGTGACGAAACAGAACTTTTTTACAATCTGAATTCTTACGAAGTTTATCGAATACTGCCTCCTTAAGACTGATTGAAAGTTGCTCGCTGTTAGAAACATAACGTGTATCTTGAGGATTATCACAACGTTCCCACTGACGTGAAGTGGTATAGCTGTCTGCATAGCACCCATTTTTCTTAAAGATGCAAGAATCAGGACATGTGGCACGGCTTGAATAACTCTGTATGATGTCACCTGTCTTTTTATTTGAGCTTGTAGGCAGAAGTATCATTTTAAGATTAGAAACAGACATTTTAAAATCCTCATTAGGTGATCTGGGCGGGATTTCTCCCACCCTTAGGTCGGTTACTCCCCAACAATATCAATCATTTTGCTGATCAGGTCCTCTACATAGGCCCACACGTAATTATTGATAGCACAGTCTGTTTTCCCAATGATTTCATAGATTTCAAGTCTCATTGCTTGTTGAAAATCCTCCCAACCCAGCTTAGCACAGAGATTTTCTATAAATTCATCAACTTGGTCCTCAAACTCTTGATAAAACTCTTTTGTGCCAGAGTAGTAAACCAACGGCCCGCAAGCTCCCGAAACACAGCCGTGCTCATAAGTTTCATTGAACATTTCGGCTAGGTCTTGCAATTCGTCCTCTGAACTGTCTGTATCATAACCGAAGAAGTTGAACAGGTTTGCAAATTCTTCTTCTTTAAATAACTTGCGAATGTTTGTGCTGTTTAACATTTTGAACTCCTTTAGTTAGTTGCTAGCAAGCTAGCTGTTTGTTTGTTTATCTATCGAATGGCTGTATCTTAGCACAGTATTTTGAGATTGTCAATTCCCAGGAAACTGATGGCCAGGAAAGTAGAAAATCTTGTCTAGGCCCGTTGAGTCAGTGCGGGTACATTATTTGAGTTCTTTGAGTTCTCTTTTTAGTAACCGTATTCGGAAAGAACACCATTTACGTAAGCTTTTACACGACTGCAAATAATACCCTCAATGCTCCGCAGGTTATCGTTACCGTCGTAGCCGTGCCTCCCTAAATAACGGAGAATGGCAAATTCATGACTTTTGTAAAAGCTTGTTTTTGGGCATGCAAGAGCTAAAAAACGAGAAGACTTGATGTACTCAAACTGTTCAAGTAAATCACTCAGATTGTCATCATTTTCTAACCTCACCTCGAAGTCCGCATCTCCAAGGTCATAATCAAACCCATCGAAACCGAGTGCCTTAGCAACATAGTAAAAGTTAATATCAACATTGTACGCATAGTAAACATCAATTCTCTTCATAATGTGAACTCCTTTAGTTCGTTTGTGTGTGGGTTGTTTCGAACGGTTTCTTACCGCTTAAACTTCAATTGAATCAATTAGATAGCCCTGATCGCTGTAACTGATTTTTGCGTAACCGTCGGCTTCCCCGCTCAAGACCTCATATACTCCCTTGTAATTATTCTCTTTTGCATACAACTGATAGGTTGTGTGTATTAATAGGCATCTTATACTATATATTGGGGGAACTATAGGTAACTACAGATAATGTCATATATAATTAGTTAGTAATCACTAACCTATAAACATCTAGTAGTACACCAAAAGATACCCGAAGTCTACCCCAAGGTATTATAGGTGGGTAATTGAAAAACTATAGATAACCATAGCAATCTTTGATTGCACCTAGATACACATTAAGTTAGCATGCACTAACCTTAGGATATCTAGTGGTTATCTTAAAGAGAACTAAAGGGGGAATTAGAAGATGATGGGAATGCTGGGTGCTAGTTTACTAGCGGTGTGGTGTGTAGGTGTACCCCTAAGGGGGTCCTAGGGGAATATTCTAAGTTAAGTGTCGGTTCACAAATATTTTCCAAAATTTCAATCGAGGAGACCCTAAGGTTACACAACTGGTAACCATCACCTAGAACCTTAGGTATCACCTCGAGTACAACACACACACACACACACACTACAGAGAACCAACTATTGTCTTTAGGACTGCATCAATCATAGTCATATCCCCATTGATAAGAGACATGATAAATAAAACTATGATGATAATGATCTTAATGGTAACAAATATTTTATCTCTAGATTTATTATTGATATTAATCAAATTACTACTCCACACTTACAAGTATACCTAATGATTTCAATAAGGAACAGCTAGCTTGCTAGCAACTAAAGGTAACACCTAAGGATACCTATAAGGGGACCTAAGGTTACCTATAAGGGTCCTAAGGTAACCTCTTAATGATGATGATATTGATGATAATGTTAATGATGTTAATCTTATGATGATACACATCTAAAGGAATCTCTTAAGGATACCTATAAGGGGACCTAAGGTAACACCTAAGGATACCTATAAGGGACCTATAGTTAACCTATAAGATATACATCATTAATATTATCTTTATAGTTATTATTATTATTATATTTATTATTATAGTTATTATCTTATATTATGTCTTTAAATAGAGCCTATAGGATACCTATAGTTAACCTATAGTACACCTATAGTTATCTTTTATAATATAGTTATAGTTGTCTTTTGGCTCCCCCTAATAGTGTAGGTTATATTCAAAAGCATGCTGTTGTCTTATAGTGTAGGTTTTATTAATTAACCCACCCATAAACTACTAAATCTTAATATATTTACCCCCTTTTTGGATATGCCAAGTTAAATCAGGAGATATTTACCCCCTAATACATTAAAGATTGTTAAAGCTTATTAAAGATTATTCTAAGCAATACCTCTAGAAGGCTCATAGAGAGCTTCTGAGAAGCTTTTATAGGTATCCTAGGGATATCCTACATGTAAACCTCCAGAAGCTCCTATATAGCGATTTTAAGGCCTTACAATTGATTCTCTAAAATTACCAAAGTTTATAATCTTTAGTAACCCTAGAGATTCCTTTAGAAGCTTTACCACCTCTGAATTCTTCCTTAGTGTTATCTGTGTTTTTTACACCACCAACATCACTAGTAACAAATCCATAGAAAGATTCTAAAGAATCCTCCAGCCACTCTTCGGTAAGCTCATTGATGCCTTGATCTGCGTCTACACCCATGAAGTCCACAAGATATTTAACTCCGATTGCCAGAGCATCCAAGCGGTCATCATGAACAAGAGCACCCCTATCTGAAGTGATACGAGTGAGCTGAAAGAAGCAAGCATACTTATAATCGGATTCAGGTACAGTAGAGTAGTCGTTTCTAATACATTCAGGTGTTACCACCATCTTATGGTTAGAGATGACTGGTTCAAGAGTGTCAATAATACGTACTTCTTTTTGTCCTGTGGATTTAACCTCAGTTAGCCCACAATTAGGGTAGGTTTTCTTTAAGACTGGCTCAAAGAGTTTAAGGTACATCCCGTCGCCAAAATTACCTTCAATGACTACCTCATTGACACTGTATTTCTTAGCTACATTAGCCAGTTTGTTTAATACTACATCTGAGTATCCTCCCAATAGACCACCTACTTCCATAACGAAGATGTATCCATTAAGATAGTACAAGACTGAATAACCTGTCTCATCTTTACCCCTACCAGATGGGTCTATACACATCATCTTATAGCTATACTTTTGAATCTCATTGGATGCTGTGTGGTAATAAAAATAAGCATCACCTTTTAGGCCCATCACAGGAGCCTCACTTACAGGAACCCTCTTAGATGGGTCAGGAAGCCATGTAAGCTTCATTGGAGCTTCATCTAAAGGGAACATACCTACCAACAAGTCTCGAAGCCTTAGAGGATATTTATCGGCATCTGAGAGTGTTGTATCAAGCATGAACTGCAAAGCAAACCCAGCCTTACGATAAGATAGTTCACGCTTCTGTAGGTCCTCCTCATCGAATCTTAAGGGGTCTGTAGGTTTACCTGCAAAACGCTTAGGGTCACTATCATATTTAGAAGCTATGATATGAGCTAAGCGATCACCATAGGAGGCCCTATGAGCGTCATCATAGGGGTACCTAGCGGGATAGATTACAGCAGTATATCCACGTTCCTGTAGCTCATTATAGAGGCTCATCTCGTTCTGAGGAGTACCTAGATAGATGATCTTCTTGCCTGCACCAGGCTTTAGGACAGCATCAAACTCTTTCACGAGCTCGAATAGCTGGTCTCTAAGAACCTGAGTAAAGGAGTTACTTGGCACCTCTACGTCATCCGCTACAATGATATCAGCACGAGAACCTGTAAGCTGACCCTTGATACCAACGGATTTCACTGATGGTGAGTGGTCGGGTTTAGCTGGCCCGATATCAAATAGGTTCTGAGTATCTCTCTGTCCATCACGAGCTTTCAGATGAGACAAGAAAGGAAGCTCATTAATGATCTTCTTAATAAAGGTAGCATTAGCGTCAGCTCGTTCCTTGTTAGCTGAGACCACCATAATCTTAAGTTGAGGGTCTCTCCACAAGTTCCATACCACATACGCACAGGTGATAAAGGATTTAGCAACACCTCGGAAACCCATTAGAATAAGTCGATCATTCGGAGGGTCTTGAAGTAACTTTGCAATATCGTTCTGAATAGGGGTCAACAATGGCAAAGAGATTGTCTTCCATACAAGATTACAAAATAACGGAAAACTATCATAGTATGGTTTTAAGAGTTTAGCCTCAAGAGATTTCAATTTGTTCCTCCATGTACTTTAAAATTTTCTTAATTTCATCAATAGATGCGTCACTCTTAATTCGATTAGCCCTACGAGAAATCCATCGGACATTACCTTTAATATAGCCTTTACTTGGGACTAAGCGATCTAGTTCTGCTAAATTATCAGGTCTGCTACAACCAGTAAGCTTAGAACCATCTATGAGCTGTACTCCTAACACTGGACAAATATCTACCCAAATGCTTGATAGGTATTCAGAATCAAGTTCATAAGGAATGCCTCTAGCTTTGCAATCCCTAGCTTTGTTGCAAGAAAAATGTTCAAACCAATGGTTTTCTCTACGGTCTTTTCTATATTCTCTTCCGTATTCAGCTACTGCTTCCTTGTTCTTGTAATACCTTTCTTTGTATTTTGCTGAGAGCCTTTCAGAGTTCTTCTTATGCCACTCCTTCTTTCTTAAGCTCTCACAAGTCTTACAAGCTCTTCTATGAGGGTAAAACTCTGATTCAGGAAGCTCCCTACCACACTTTGAGCATATCTTAGTTAAGACTTCCACCGCCATAATCCTCTTCAAACTTCTCCTTAGTAGCTCTTAGCAGTCTAGTAAGAGCATTCTCATCACCATCGCCTGCCTTAGGGACACAATTAATCCCGTTTCTCTCTAGCTCCTTAATAATAGCATTATAGAGCTGTGGTGACCTCTTATCAGGGTTCTTAAGGTCTTTTAACATGTTATCTAATAGGCTCTCTTGAATGTTTCCTAAGAGTTCCTCAAGTGCATCATACTTCATGATTGTTAGTGTTCTCCTCTTTTATAGTTCTTTTATTTTCTAACCAAGGATTAATCCAATGCTTCTTGATCATTGTGCAAATACCAATGAATGTGTAGAGAATCGTTAGTACATAGACCCAGTCATTTAAAGGTAACCCAAAAATAATTAAGCTAGAAACTGTTATAGCAGGTGTTGCATTAGCTACAGTCTCTAATACATCTTTATCAACATTAGACACTATTTAGTAAATCCTTCCTTGTATAACAATTTCTCAAAGTTAGCTTTTTTAAAGTTTGGACCCTTGAGTAACTTACCGTCTTCTCTGTATTTAGGGTTAAAGTTACCTTCGGAATCATAAAGCTTACTATAGTACTCTTTAACAAGCTCATTCATGCCAGCCTCAAGGTCATACCCACAGGCATTGGCATACTGGACACAAACCCAAATAAGATCGCACAGCTCTTTAAAGTCATTAGGAGTATCTGTTTCCTCATCTAAAAACTCCTTAAGCTCTTCTTCCATAAAATCAGCGTAGATACTTCGAAGGGCTCTAGGGTTCTGTTTCGCATGAGTGATCTTTAATAAATTCTTTAGGATTACTTGAAGATTTCCTAAGGACACGTTGGTTTGATGACCCAAAGTATTTTCCATGACATTTTTTCCTTTCTATAAATGGTTCTGTAATCAGCACGTCTATATACTTAAGAAGTGCTAAATCTTTAATGTTTTCATATTTTCTACCTGTCCACAACCAAATGGTTTTCTCAGGGAACATTTGCTTCACTAAGGCCACTAAATGGCTCACTGTAGGGATGTTATAAGGTTCTAAAGGGTCACCACCGAGGATACTTAATCCGTCGATATACGGGCTCCTAAGGGCCTCTATGAGGGTTCCTAAGGTTTCCTCGGTGAACTCTTTACCAAAATTCTTATCCCAAGCTTCTTTATTGAAGCAACCTTTACAATGGAGAGAGCACCCTGAGACAAACAGGGATACTCTCAAACCGTCACCATTGGTTGAATCACAGGTGTTTAAGCCTGCATAATTCATAAATTACATACTTACTCTATCTTTAATTTCTGCCATCTTAGCATCATTCATTCTAGATTCTCCGTTCACATTGCTATAGGCGAGGTAACCACACGTACGAGAAATAATCGTGAGATTATGAGAGCCACAATGAGGACAAGTATTGCCTACATTAGTGCTGTGCTTACCACAATCTTCACAGTATGCCGCATCAAAGTTCACACCTTGGTAGAATCCCATAGCCATTCCTCGTTGAATAAGTTTTCGTACTGCAATGACATTAGAGGGATTATCAATTCTAACATACTGAATGTGACCGCCATTACATTTATGAAAAAGTTCATATTCTTTATCTTGTTTCTCAATAGGTGTTACATCTTCACTAACGTGTAGGTGAAAGGAGTTCGTGAAGTAATCTCCGAACTGATTATCTCCCGTGTACTCATGATATTGTCTAGCTTGAGTGCCACACAGAGATTCAGCAGGAGTGCCATAAAGAGCGTATAGATGCCCATCATCTTCTTTAAATTCCTCAATTCTCTCATTAATAAAATCAACTACCTCGTTAGCAAATGAAGAATCTTCTCTAAGGCTCTTTCCAGTAGCTAGGATAGACAATTCATTCAAGGCAGTGATACCAAAAGACGCCGTCATGTAGTCCGTAAGATCACCGATCTCATCCTCAGGATTTAAGGTTCCACCATAAAGACCACCTTGGGTAAAGCACATAGGGTTTGTACATGCCTTAGTGTGCTTAATAGCATCATAGCGTTTCTTAAAGAACTCTCTAATTACTTCTAAGCGATTACTAAGGACAGCAAAGAAATCATCATTCTCTTTCTCAGCGACCGCCCAGATTAACGGGAGATTTAAAGACACAGCCCCAATGTTACAACGACCTATAGTAATAGCCTCGTTGGTTTCATGGTCATGCCATTCAGTGAGGTACGCTCTGCACCCCATCGGTGAGGTAATAGCTCCAGTTCTCTTATAGATGTCCGCAACTTTACCATGGTTCAAGCTAAGGTAATCAGGGTACATGCATTTAGACGAGCATTCCACAGCAAGACCAAAGAGCTCCCTATGTCTTTCATCTTTATTAATATTATCTTCATCATAAAGGAAGACAAGCTTAGGAAACACCACTTGTTTCCCTCCATGACCATTCATGCGGGTCTCCAAGATGATCTCCCCGATCAACTTCATGATTTCTTGGTCAAGATCATCTAAATCAATATCCCAAGTGCCAAAGGTGAGTGTAGTGAAAGCAAAGTCACCTCGAGAGCAAGGAACAGTGTTGAGTTTTAATTCAAGAGATTGAAAACCTTGTTCAAGTTCATGTACTAAATCTCTGTAGGCAAAACGTTTGGCGTCAAGCTCTGTCATACCACAAGCATTGTAATACTTATTAAAAGCTTTGGAATAGGTCTTCTTAGCATACGGAAGAAGAACCTTGTCAATTTCAGCAAGAGTAAAACCTCCGAATTGCTGAGCTGTAGCAACAAGTGTTACATCGCCGATAACCTGTAGTGCACTAAGGACACTTGTAGGCTCTGTATATTTAACATTAGACATCTCAAAGCCACCTTTAAGAACTGCACCAATATCAAATAGACAACAATTAAAGGAATTAAAGATCATATCTCGCAAGTCATGGATATAAATGTCACCACGTTTAACAAGTTCTTTTTCTTCCTTAGACAAATAGAATTGTTTATATAATTCCTTAGTCAGGTATCCCTTAATGAGAGAACCTTTAGTAGAGATAAGCGAACTATCAAAATTAGCGTTCTCTTTATCACCTAATAGCAACACTGTATCAGCTTCTGTCTTAACTGCTTCAAAAGCTTTTGCATAAGTGTTTTTATAATCACGATATTCTTGATAAGCCTTACCCACTTCAGGAGAGTATAAGCTAAGAGCATTGATGACTAGCTTATGGAGTTCTTCAGTTGTTACCTGATCTCTGTCACGAATAACTCCTTCAATATATCCCTCTACCTTCCAAAGCTTTCTAGGCGGGACATCCACATTAGCTCTCTTCTTAGCTTTATCAATAGCTAATCTAATCTTTTCAAAATCCCAAGATTCTACAGTATTGTCCTTTTTTATTACTTTAATTTTATCCATAGTGTGTGTGCTTATGTGTGATATATTATTTAGACTTTTCAATACTCAGAAGATAATATAAAGCGTTTAAGGCTTCTTTATATTCGTGAATGTCTTCATCACTATGATAATCCATTTTATTAAGCTTTTCAAGAGCTTCCAATAACTTATGTTTAGACATTGCTAAAACATTTTCTTCCCACTTTTCATCAATCATCTTTATATTTCTCCATAATGTTAATTAAAGCTTCTCCATCGGATTTATCAAACTTAAACCCTAGATACTCAACAGTACCCGAGTAAACCTCCGAGGAGACCATTGCCGTTAGCAGAGCTATTGAGGACACCCAAAGCAGTACCTGCGATACCAAGACCTAATCCCGATCCTGCGACACCTTTAGAAGCAAATTCAGCCATTATAAATTCCTTTCTAGGATATACCTAGAGTTATAGATTAGTAACTTAGTTAAAGAGAACTAAGGTATTCATAGTTACTGAAAGAATACCCTAGTATGACAAATTAAATACCAACCTTAGCGAGGCCTAGACGACCATCTGAGCTCTTACAAAGGAACTTAGGTACATCAGGCCAGCTTACGTCTTTTGGAAAACCTGTCTGTTCCGTGATATCTCTAAGAGCCTGTCGGTATGCCTTAACTTCAGTAAGGTTCTCCTCAGAGATAGGATAATCGGGAACTACAAGGTAGTCTGTTTCTGAAAGCTTAGCATCTCTATTACCCCTGATAAATCTAGCTAATTCTTCCTCAGTAGGCTCAGGGACAGGGACTGCCTCATAGTAGTCACCCCTATCTACAATCATAGCATTATTAGAGTTGCACCATTGGGCAAGCTCAGAATACTTTGAGAAAGTATTAGAGGAGTTATTAGGAGACTTAGAACCATATTTTTCAATAATAAAGTCTTCCTCAAGAGGTTTATAAATTTTAGTGTTAAGCATGATAATAATTCCAAGGATTAGTAGTAACCAATAGCATACCAACAAAAAGATACCCTAGGTTCTAAGGCTCCATTACGCTGTACCCCTGCTTTAAAGGTGTTCTGAGCAAATGAGTCTACAAGAACAGTATAATCAGCACCTGAGTTACCACCAATAATCGAAGTGGTGATAGAGCTAATAAATGAAAAGGGTGCACCGAAGGACACTGTTACAGACCCTTCGGATGTAGTCTGCCCTGAGCCAAAACAAATCTGTATATTAGGATTAAATCGAACCCATCCATCACCTATTCCAGTAATGCGAAGCACCTCATTACCTGCCCAAGACAAGCCACCTGCGGGAGTACCTACAAGAAAACTAGTAATACTAGCATCTTTAGCCCTAGCCCCTAAAGCAAAACTGCCTTTATCTGTCTCATTTGAACCACTGTGTCCTCTACAAGCTAACATACCACCTACCCAACTATTAGTTGTATCATACGCTTGAAATAGTACCTGCTCATATTCAGCAGAATTATCTTGAACAATGGCTCCCATATTATTAAACAAGAGGTTACCTGTCATGTTACCTCCAGTCAACGGAAGGCACACACCTGCATCTTCCTTTTCGTTAAGGGCTTCCTCAGTAGCAAGCGGATAGTTAGTACCCGCAGTACCACTCATGCCCACAAGAGTATTCTTTTCTTTATCCCATACGATCTGACCTTCATGACCTGCATAGGCATTAATCTGTTCAGTCGTACCTGTAATTTGTTTTCTTTCTTTAATCGCCATTCTTATTGATTTCCTAAATCACCATAATCGACAAAGCCTTCGAATACAGCTTTATCAAGTTTATCTGATACAGCACTAGCCGCAGAATCTGCATACTTCTTAGCGTTATTCTCAGAAGTCTTTGCGGCATCCTTAGACAAAGCCGCTTCATCAGCAGAATCTTTAGACTCAGTTGCCTTATTGGTTGCTATAGTAGCTTGTGCAGAAGCTGTAGAAGCACTTTTAGCAGAGTTCTTAGCACTAGCCTCGGAAGCCACCGCAGAAGCAGTAGAAGCTCTCTCAGCGGTCTGTGCAACATCAGCTTCATTACCTGCAAGTGTAGCAGAAGCCTCAGCTAACTTAGCTTGTCTTGTAGCCTCAGCAACCTGAGTATCAAGTAGTGCTTTCTGTTGAGTACCTTTGTCACCAACCTCTTTGATAGCTGTAGTCTTAGCTGTAGTGATCTGCTGTAAAGCTTGAGTCGTAGCAGTTTCTACAGCTTGTTCAGCTTCAATCTTAGCTCTATTGGCATAGTATTTAGCAGAGTATTCACTATCATCTACTGTACCATCCATCTTATTAGCCCAGTCCTTAGCCTCAGTAGCTTTAGCCGTAGCCATAGTTTCAGAAGCCATAGCACTAGCTTCGGCTTCACCTGCCTTAGTAGCACTAGTTTCAGACTCAGTAGCCGCAGTCTCAGCTCTAACAGTAAGCTGAGTGACAGTATCGACAGAGTTAATAACCTCATTGAAATCAGGAACTAATCCTGCAACAGTTTTAACATCCTCGATATTATCTGCAACAATCTTAATGTTACCACCCGTGATCACTGGTAGAGGAGATTCAGGGTTACCTAAATCACCATAGTCATCATAAATGATATCATGAAGTGTGCCTGAAAGGTCTGTACCTACGATGTTGATCTTATCAATATTATTAGAGTCAGTGATAACATGGTCGATATTGTCAGCTACAATCTTAACCTCAGGGACCATAGGAACAAGAATCTCTGCAATATCTGTGACTACCTTTTCAGATTCCTTAGCGTTAGTCTCAGCTACTACAGCTCTATCTCTAGCCTTCTCAGCTTCAACACGAGCTTGATAAGAACCCAAGGCATCAGCCTTATAAACTCCATAGGTTATAGCATCAGAATCAGCTACAGGGTTACCAACATTAGTGATTCTGTTACCCTTAGCATCCCAATTACCGTCTTTATCAACAATAAGAGCATCATTAATAACATCACGTCCTTCCTCAGCAATATGGATGGTCTGAATAGATGATGTATCAAGATCACTAGCTTTAAGAATAGAAGCATCCTTAAAGGAGACAATACGATCAGTAGCTGATGTATATCGTCTTACGGTTACCTCAGCACCTGCTTGTGGAGGTGTTCTAAGTCTGACTGTTGTCTTATCTAGGAAATAAAAGTCTTTAGAGGTATCCCCGTAGTCCCCACCTTCTAATACAGTGAGTCCTACGGATACCCTTACGAACTTCTTTGCTAGATAATCAAAAGGAACGGTAAAGTCAGTAGTAGTACCGTCACCTGTATAAATAGCAATAGTAGAAGCCATTGTGTTTAATTATTAATCCTCTTCATTAGATAGAATGTTATAAAGTCCCCACTTCAAGAATGGGATGTTTGTAGCGTTGCGAATTGCTTTTACAGCTCTTTCTCTATTATGCTCCTTTTCCTCCTCAGTAAAGTTTTCATCGCCACTCATCTTAATGACATTAGCTGAATAACCTGTAATGTCCATAAAAGATTTAATAGTAGAATATGCAGGGGCAAGGTCTCTAGCCCATTTATCAACACTAAAGCCTTTGTACATATCACTGCCCGCTTTCTGATAGTCAAAGCCTTCTGTAGTAGTCTTAACGTTAGTATTCACATTTGCAGTGTTAAGAATCAAGGATGGAAAAGCTAAGACACTAGAACGCATTACTCCGTTAATACCAACCTGCATAAGAGTATCCAAAGTAATTCCCTCATTAGGGTCATACTTTAAGGTCTTCTTAAGATATTCCTTTCGTTGCTCATCATTCATTCCCGCAGTAGCAATAAAGGTATTAGTCAATGCACCTAAAGTGCCTAATGTAACAGACAAGAACAAACTATAAGACTGACCAAGGGCGTCACCTTCTGCGGCTCTTCCCATCATCTTCTTAAGTCTCTTATCATAAGACCTAATAGCAAAAGATTTAAACTGGAGAAGTAGTTGCATTAAAGGATTCTTTTTAGAACCTTCCCAAAGGAAAGTATCACCTAAAGAATTCTTTTGGATTACCTCATGAGCCACATAGTCTCCCATACGTCTAAGAGTAGCAAGAGCCGAAGGGTCTTTAGAAAGAATAGTCTCAAGGTTAGTGATCTTAATAGCCTTATACTCATCAATCTCTGTAGCACTCTTAAGAATCTTCAATAGATTCTCATAGTTTTCATTAGAGATTCCATTGCGTTGCATAAGCTCCTTACTAAAGAAGCCTTTTTTAGAAATACTTCTGTTATGAGCATAATGAATCAACTCACCTAAGAACATCCCTTGAGAAGCCTCAACGATAGAGTTTTCGGTATTTTGAAGGAACTTAGTAAAAGGAGAAGCCTGTGCAAGAATATCAGTTGTAGCTACAAGAATAGATTTAGCTTTATCACCATTAAATCTACGAAGTTGTTTGTCCCACGATTCAGTTGCGATGTCTCTTAGAATACCTGTGTTACGTACAGACATACCAAAGATTAATGATTGTGCCTGTCTAACTTCTTTATTAGTCATTCCTTTATTAGTCCAGTTGTCAAACAATTCTCGAACTAAAGGAACACCTTTAAAGAAGTGCATAGCTCCGTAATGCTTAATAGCTTCTCCTTGTTCAAATAGGTTTGCTACACCCATTAAAGCATTCTTAGATAAGAACGTAAGATTACGAATGCTGTCAGCCATAGCACCTAACCAAGAGCTATTGACATCAGACCTAGAACTATACTTGTTGTAGATCATGTTGATAATCTGATCTTTTGCCTGAGCGAAGTCACTAGCTGATACTCTACTGCCTACTGTAGTGTTCAGTTCCTCAGACCACATCTTACCTAACATCTCTTCAAATTCATCTAAGTTTTTACAACCATAGCTTTGAATAATACTTTCACCTACAACTTTATTTTGATGCACCCTAATGGATTCAATGGGGTCTCTTCGAAGCTTATCAATGGACAAACCACTACGAGTAGTCACTGAGGTATCCCAAGGAATCCTAGTTACTTCGGGGTTGTACTGAACACTAGTGATATTACTATCATTAATTATCTTTCTACCTTGAGAAGCACCCTGGTCAATCCATCCTAAGGCATCACCACGAGATTCCTCCTTCATCCATTCAAACACCTCAGACCACTCAGGCTCATCAGGTAGAGGCTTAAGATTATCCTCAAACTTCTCCTGTCTAACCATGTCCCGAGCCTTGTGCTGTTGTCTCTGGACTTCGCTAACCTCTCGTTCCTTAGCTTTGATCTTATTTCCAGTCTCTTTCTCTAAAGCTTCGATCTTCTCGAGAATAGAGTTTTTATCCTTGTCGAGTTTCTTCTCAAGTTCCTTAAGTCTCTTGGATTCTCTATTCTGGAGACTCTCTACTCTAGATTCATAGGATTTCTTCTTGTTTTCTAAGGTATTCTTAAGACTATTTTCTTCTGCTTCGATGGCCTCAAGGAGAGCTTCCTTCTTAGCTTCTCTAGTCTTAAGGGCATTCTCTTTGAGTTTCTTAGCTCTCTCTACAAGGGTAGTGCTTATGTACTTGTCATACCTCTTCTGTGCGGCATTAGCTTGCCCTTTGGTCTTAGCCTTAGCCTTAGCCAACTCTTTCTTTAGTTCAGCTTCTTTTCTAAGGCTCTCAATCTTTTTGCCGATTTCGGCATCAATGTCAGCATCAGAGGAGTTATCAAGTTTATTGTACTCTTTCTCTAGCTCTTTGGTTTTCTTCTCAGATTGAGCCTTAGCTTCCTTAACAGTCTTGTTATAGTCAGTTTCAGCCTTCTCAAGGTCATTATAGGTATCCTCATAGATCTTATCCTTAGCCTTGTTGTAAGCAGGTTCTAGCTCATTGTACTTATTAGCTAGATTGTCACCTATAACGTCTCCTCTTTCTCTAATACGCTCAATACTTCTAGAGGCTTGAGTGGCCTTGTCAGAGATAATCTTATCGGAAGCCTTAGCTACCTTTTGATATTTGATGTCCTTTTTCTTGTCTTGCTCGGCAATTAGAGCTTCTCTTTCAGCTTTCTTCTCTGCATAGACATTCTTTTTGTAGTATTCGATAATGCGTTGCTTAGTTTTCTCATTACCTGTAACACCATCTACAAGAGCCTGAGAGAGTTCATTAACAAGTCTTTCAACCTGAACACCTCTAGGTATACTTGGGTCGAATACATCAGCTACTTTTGTAGGGTCACTAACTCTAGGCATGTATCCACCACGCTGTCCCGTCTTAGAAGTTTTCTGTAAGAAGTCCTTAGTAGATTCAACAATGTTAGTGAATTCCTCATTACCAACAAATTTTGAAGGTATTCTATCGTTTTCAATAGCTTGCCAAATAGCTAAGTTAATTTCATCATCTTGATGTCCTAACTTTCTAAGGTTATTGAAGCGATCTTTGTAGCTATATTCAAAGTTATCAAAGTCAATCTGAGCGGCTCTTAACTTTTCCTCAGCAGTCTGACCTTGGAATCTAGTAGCATAGTGCACACCATTCTCGTCTACATAACCTGAGCCACGATCAACAAAGAATGATTCTGTGAACTCTCTAAAGTCTTTTGATTCAAGTCTCTTGAAGACACCTTTAGTAGACACTGCTGGGAATCTCTTTTCGATGTTATCAGTAAGGTTATAAAGAGACTTAGCAAGTTTAGTAGAACCACCGATACCTTCAAACATCTCAGATGGAAGGTCTTTACCAGCTTCTTGGTACTCTCTAATGATATAAGCCCTACGTGCAGTATCTCCTACATAGTGGCCTCCTTTACCGAGAGCTTTAAATCCAAACTCAATTCCTGCACCAAACCCAGCACCAATGATCATATCGGTCATAAGATCATGTTCAGCACCAGATACATAAGTGTCTATTTGATTAGAAGCCGCTCCCATAGTAGCACCTAAGAGAACCCTACCAGCTAAATTAGCACCACCAACAGGAATGTAGCTAAGAGGGTCAGATACAGCACTACCAACACCAGATAAAAAGCTATCAAAAAAATCTGCATTAGATTCAGCTTGAAGATATTTTAAGTGTTCATCAGTAATCTTGATACGTTCTTCTACATCTTTCATTGAAGAAGCACCGTTCAACACCGCAAAATATCTGTCCATGTTGTAACCAACTTTCTTTAGGACATAATCACCTTCTTCTTTAGTTGGTTGAAACTGATTACCAAATAGGTTTTCATCAGCTAAAGCCATTTTTGTACCAATAACAGCCCAGCTATTAGACAAACCTCCTAAGAACCCGACGTTTGGCTCATTAGCTTCATCCTCCGCAGGATTATAGACCCCACGAGGGTCAGCCCAACGTCGAGACCGAAATCGAAGCCCTAGCTCAGTACTTAAGGTAGTACTAAGGTGAGCACCTCTTACAGCGTCTTCATTAACAAGGTCTTGTGTAAAAGGTTTGATTTCAGCAGATTGTTTAAGTTTATGTTCAATCTCAGGCTCAGGTACATTAAGCTCTGAAATCTCAGGAGGTGTATCAACAAAGGACTTTTGCTGAGATTTAGTAGTCTCACTAGGTGCAACTTTAGTTTCATACTTAGGACCTCCCCATTGATCGCCGTCACCTAAGATGTCTAGGTAATCATAAGTCTCCTTAGGCATATCCTTAAAGTTACCCTCTAGGTACTTCTTCATTGATTTAGTACCACCATTGTACATAGCCATAGCACCATAGAGGTTACCTTTAGAATACTTAAGGTTATCCTTCATGATCTGCCCTGCTAAGTCAATGTTTAAATAAGGGTCTTTTAGTTTACTAATATCCTTATATCCATAAGACTTAGCAGTAGAGGGCATAATCTGACCAATCCCGATAGCCCCTGCCCTAGACACAGCATTGGGATTGAATCTAGATTCTTGATAAAGTTGTTGTCTGAACTTAGTGTAGTCTAAACCATACTTTTCAGATGTAGATTTGATGAAAGCATCATACTCATATTCTTTAGTTTCAATGTCCCATTTACTACGTCTAGGGTTCATTTTTAATAATCTCCTACTTGTAATTCGTCAACTGATTGAGTGTTAGGAATTGGTTTTCTTAAGCTTTCCTCAGCCTCTTCTCGTTCCTTGTTAATTAAGTCTCCAACACTTCTATTAACATCTAGAGGACTTAAGTGGCCTACGTATCTCCCTGCATCATCCTCAAAGACAATGTAAGATGTATTAAGGTCAGCTCCTTCGACATATCTAGCATTAGAACCTTTGTACTTAGTCATTTCACTTGAAAGTACTTTCTTTGCATAAGTGAAACCAGCAGGACCGTAAGTACCTGCAAAGAAACCTTTAGGGACACTCATACCCATCACAGAGTAATAGTGTTTGCTATAAGCTTCTTTAGCTTTGTTTAAAGCATCGGATGCATTATTACACTTACCTGTACCTAAGAAGTTGAAAGCCATAGCTGTGATAAATGTCTTACCTGTATTATCCAATTTATAGTCACTGCTACCAGTAATATCAACATCAGACACAGAATTAATTACGCCTCTTTTGATTGTGCTCAATGTTCTAGCATAATCAGGTTTTTCTACTTCCTTCTTACGACCTGCCATACTCTTAATAACATCTTGGTAAGGAACTCCTGCATCAAGCATCGTGTTAAGAGCAATGATTTCTCTAACCTCTTCGGTGTTAGCCCCACAAGCATAAGCAAACTTTTCAGGGTTAGCCCTGTAAGCCTCAAGTGTCTGAGTTAAATATTTAGAGGGTTCTTTAGGAATATTTCCACTTCTAATATACTCGTCAACTTCACCCTTAAGGTAACTAATACTTGCGTTAGCTCTATCACTTAAGAAAGTTCTAGCTACATTATCACTTCTTTGAATAGATGGGTTACTAGCTATGTTAAGAACATTATCTAAAGGATACCCATTGTCAACCATTATATCAAATGCTTTCTTAAGGTCTTCCCTTGAGAAGTCCATGGAAGAAATAGACTTCATGTCAGCAAAGGGGACCGAAGCATCACTAAGATATTTTGTAGCAGAGTTAACCTTTTGTTGCTCTTTAAGTTGCTTTTGGCTCTCTGCATAGGTTTTATTAAGATTAATACGTTGTACAGTCTTAGCTCTCTCAATGTATTTCTTAATATCTTTAGTCTTATCCGTATCTGTGTTATTAGTATGTTGATATTCTTCACCTAATAACCCTTCAAGGATACTTAAATTGCCTGCTTCTGCTAGGTTAGACAAACCCTGCTGATAGTTGAATTTGGATTGAGCATCTTGAGAATAATAATGGTTGAACGCTTTAATAAAAGATGCTTTGTACCCGTCTTCACCTAAGAACTCTCTAAGGGTTAGTCCGTTGCTAAGAGGTAGATTCTTAGTATCGGCTAATTGTTGGAGAGCAATGATTCCAGTAGGACTATTCTCAAGGGCTTGAACAATACTAGTGTAAAGCTTGTTTCTCTTTTCAGGACTTAAGAATCTACCTACTGTCTTGTCTACACTATCGAGAGCTTCAATAATAGCAATACCGTCAGCACCATTCTGGATAAGAGCATGAATCTTTGCAGATTCAGTAATGAACATATCCTGAACGTTAAAATCATGTTCGACTTCTTTCTGACGTGTCATCATTCTGAGGCGTTCTTTAGGAGAGTTGGTAAACAGCCCTCTATTAAAAAACACATCATTCTCAGAATAACCAAATGTTTTAGATATGTCTGCTGATTGCTGTCTAGCATACTTAAAGAATTCAGCATCTAACTGCTCAGAAGACAATCCCTTGAACTCATTAGAATCAACACGTCTTTGAAAATCATCAGTAATATACTGAAAGACCATTTGACCATGCGATTCCTTAAGTCTAGCCATAGCCAAAGGGTCATCCTGAAAAGGTACAAGACCCTTAGACATCTGATCGCGATATTCCTCTAGGGAGTGGTTCTTAAGATAATCATCAGCTAACTTATAGGATAACTCCCTCTTAGCTTCCATGCCACCTTGGATACCTTTAAATACAGCTGTGACACTATCCATCCAATTATCAGCCTCAGGAATTGTCACATTATTTTCGTTGATAGTGATATTGGCAGGCTTGGCAGTACCCAACTTATCCAAAGCTGAGTTAAAGTATCTCCATTGGCCCCACTCCTGAGCAATGGAGGAGTTACCATTTGAATTTTTATAAGCCATTAATAAAAGTAACCTCCACGTTGTTGTCTAGGGGTTAGATTCTGATTATAATAATTAGCCCACTGTTGGACAAAGTCCGCATAAGGCTTGTATTGCTGATAGTTAGCAATCATACGATTCATAAAACTACCAGTATCAGATGAACTTACCTTTCTAAGAACACCTAATGATCCAGTAGAAGCATCTTTGGCAACCGTGGGAGCGGCACTACTAATAGCATCAACACCAGTAGGGGCACCTTTAGCTAAGGCACTACTTGCGGCACCAAGAGCTCCCGCTGTAGCCGCACCCATAGCGGCACCTTGTAAAGCACTTCCAAGGAACTGCTGGAAAGCCTTAGAGCCACCAATGAGGTTATTGTTAAGGTTGTCCTTAGCTTGTTCAACGGATGCCTTAGTTTGAATATAAAGAGCATCCTTTTGAGACCTCACATTCCAGACATCCATCATATAAGCTTCTTTAGTAGCGGTCTCTTGTCTTTCGGTCTGACCTTTAACAACCTGCCCAATCTTATCCTGAGACCTACCTTCAAGACCAGTCTCAGCAATAGCCGCCTCAATCTGAGCATTATTCTGATAGGCGTTGAAAGACAGTTGAAACAGCTCACCTAAGGCATTATCATACAGAGACCTTTCTTGTTTATCTAAGGCCGCTTGGTTGTAATTATAGTTCATCTGTAGGTATTTCATCTGTTTCTTGAATGCGGCTACTGCACTACGGTTGTGTCCTCCGATACCAAATACAGAGCTACCAGCACCCAGAAACGAACCTACTCCAATTAAAACACCACTCATTCTATAAGTAATTCCTCTCTATTTGTAGTTAAAAGTGTCCACTCATCAGTGAACTCTTTCTCGGCTTCTTTAACATCAGTAGATTTTGTCTTAAAGCACATAGTGATGTAAGTGTCTTCAATAGCTCTAAAAGCTTGTCTACGTCCTGCTTCGGCCTTGATAACGTTATACCCCTCAAGTCTCCCTACAGTGTTTCCTAATGTAACATAGCAATCCCCACTAACAATTACAGTAGTAGGAATCTTAATTAAAGCACCAATAATTGCAACTCCTTTTGGTACTTTACAAGTTCTATAGTAAACACCTTCATGAATAAAGTGCTCAATAGGAATATCTACTTCTCGATCACAATGTTCAAGTGCATAAATGACCATATCACAAAGTAGATTGTTCTGTTCGGGAGTGAGAGGTAATAACATCATACTGCTGAATTCCTTCTTACATATAGACCTTCCCAACCACCTGAGATAATATTTAAAGGTTGGGGATTATTTGAAGACAAAGAAATAACTACTTCACTGTTGTTATCCTGTACAGGGAACTTATATTTACCAGTGAATACCTTATTGATACCTAGCTTTGTACTAGATTCACCAAGTGTTTTACCAGTGAACCTATACTTAAAATGTTTATTCTTAATGTCATTATCTACATGACAATCAAATACACCACTATTAGAATAGTTAAACCAGTAGTACCTAAGTTGTAGTCTACCTTCGTCCTCAGAGACAACACCACCATTATCTGTAGGTTTCTTAATGTTCTGCTTAGATAACTTAGTGTAGAAGCTATAAGACATACCTACGAATATCTTTTGTCCTCTAAGATCACCATTGACCCTAAAGACACCATTATCATCCCATTCAGATACCTCTATTAAGTAACCATCTTTATTAACTAAATAAAAGACATACTCTCCAGTATTCCTAGGCGAATACTGGTAGATATCCTTAAGAGATATCTCGGTATAATCATCGAAGTCATTGTACTTAGCACTAGATGGAATCTTGTATTCAACTTTTCTATCCATAAATAGTCTAAAGGGTTCGTTTTCAAAGTCTAAGGCATTACCTGTGAGCTGAGCATTATCTAAGAATAAACCATTAGGACTATTAATAAGAAAATATATCGTAGAATCAATAAACTCAGCTAACACTACCTCAGTACCTGTATAACCAAAAGTCCACTTAAACCATGCCTGTTGTTTACTCACTCCATCTTGTAGAATAAACTTATAGCAGTACACAGTGTTAGGATTATTGGTATTAACTAATGTCACGACATTCTCTGTAGTGTTCCCTGAGATTCTTGTAATACCTTTAGGAATATACGTGGGAATATGGGAAGATACGTCCTCAGCATCCTTAAGGTCAGCCGCATCTTGCAACGAATAGTATCTCATGAGAGAGCTATGATTAACTCTATCATTAATAAAGAAAATACTAGGACCTACACTAATAGGCTGTACACTCGGATTGTAATCAAAGTTAGTGATTTGGTCGCACTTAACACTCTTAGGTGTCATTACGTTAACACTCGATAGTACAAACTGACCTTCACGAGAGAACAACATGAGCTCTCTGGCAAAAGGTACAGCATGAGTTAATGTAACTACCTTATTGGAAGACACTGAGACATCTATAGGGTCTGTATCAGCAATAGCGGCCGCAGACTTAAACCAAAAGTTAAAGAAGTCATTAGTAGAACTAAGAATAATAGCTTCATCAGAAATGACGCCTAATCTATTACGATAGAAAAAGATATCACTAATCTTTCTACCAATGAACGAAGGGTCAGGATTAGTATCCTTATTGCCTGCTCCTCGGTCTACCCAAGGTAACTTTTTAAGCATAAAGCTCCCATCTGATTCTCTAACAATAGCATGTGGCATATTCCTAGGGTTAATCCTATAGGGAGTCTTAGGTGCAATAGTCTCCTTCCAAACCTTATGAAGATCATCCCATTTAACGTAAAAGTCATCATCATCAGAGTTCTTTTCGCCTGATACCTGCATGATGTAACCATCGGGTGCAATTGGAGGTAACTTAGTTACTGCTGATACTTTACCAGTATAAGACAAAGCATTCTGATTACCAAATCCATCCTTAACTAAGATGTTCGGAGGAGTTTTTCCTGATTTAGGTCTAATGAAAATCATAGAATCACCAATAAGACCACACTGGTATTGTGAAATATCTACACCAGACCTAGAGTAACCCGTGTCACCTCTATCTTTTGTGTTATTAAGGAGGGCGTCATAACTACCACCTATGTTAGGTTTAGACCCATCAGGTTTCTTACCTGTAGTTAATAATGCATACAAAGCTCTAGCGATAAAGGCAGTAGTAGTCTGAGCCGCATGATTAGGCTTTCCTCCATCAGTAGTGATTACACCACAAATATACTGACCATTAATGTATATAGCGTAAGTCTTACCATACTGGGCATTCTTAATGTAAATAAGAGCTGTATCAGACCAACCTGCATCAGATAAACCTTCTACTCTATCTACTATTTTCTCAGTATTAAGGATAAAAGTGTAGTCTGCTACGGTTACAGCCTTAAGGGATTCCTTAGGGTTATTAGCTACAATGTACTGTCTTGCTTCTTCATCCTCCCACTTACATTGTTTAGAGGTACCATCAAGACCATATACCTGATACTCACCTGAACCTAACTGTAAGATATATCTTTCTGATTCGTCTCTATTGATGACATGGTATTTTTTCTTAGATGAATCTACGTGATCACCTAATCTACCAATGGAAATAGTAGGAGGTCTCTTTTGGAGACCTTCGACTTCATTAGGGAAACCATTGATAAGCTCGGTTACCTGGTCAGGAAATCTGATAATATCAGGTTGTTGAGATACACCACCTTTGAAAGAAGGTACACTTTGAGAAACCAAAGGCATTCATTAGCTCCTTTGAATTTGTTGTGATACAAACTGGTCATCGTTAAAGACGTTGTAGTTACCAGTCATCAAATCATAGTCAATTACATCAGCATATGCCGCAGATTCTTCAAGTTGAAGATGGTTATCTATATCACCCGAAGTCAAATATCTCATTTGGAATATTCTGGCTGCTCTAACTGTAATGTACTTACGGAATACCACGGGGAGCTCTTCAAATGGCAGTTCTTTTACAAGTTCGGTAATAGTTAAACCACTAGGGAACTCATTGGTACTTGTCTCAATGTCGAAAAAATAGCCCGATCTGTCAACTAGCTTGTAGCCCGTGGAGAACACTCGAATGTAACTTCGTGCATATGGGACAAGCCTAGTATCAGAATCGGGCTTAAGATAAACATTATTAAGAGTATTGAACTTATACCCCCTAGATTGAATCTCAATGCTGGTAGCTTTAAGAATCCTCTTGGCATTTAAAACATCAACATTGAGGTCATCCTCAAGGGAGTTCACAGGACTAGAACCTACGGACGATAGGATTTCGTTAACAGCATCAAGCTCATTACTAGGTGTAATAATCATAATTATTCAATAACTTCCTTATTGTTTATAGGTTTACTAGTTTTATTATTTCTAGTACGTCTTTTTGTAGGGGTCTTTACATGTGGGGTTGTTGTTTTTGTTGGTGTTACTGTTTGTTGTTGCTGTCGCTGTTGGATGAGACCTAGTTTAACGGCCTCATCCTCATTTAAATCTTTACCCCACTTAGACACCTGACAGAAGTACGTATTAGAATAATCATTGCGAATTCTGTCAAGTGTCATAACCATTATTCCTGAGCAGTCTTAACGAAGACACCCACAGCTTCGGGACGGAGACCACCGTGGCCCATCGCATATTTGGCAATGATCTGGTCAGCCTGATACTCAGCACGACGAGCACGTTCCATGGACAAGTCCTTCAACTTAACTGTGCCAACGGCAGAGCGATGGAACACAATACCCTGCAATTTAGCAGTTTCATATTTCTCGTTAAGAGTGTGCTTACCGTCAACACCATCGTTCAAGAGGTGAGGAACTTCGATAACTTCAAATCCGCAGATCGTCTGGAGTTTACCCGTGTTCGGGTCAAAGAGAGCCTGATAGTTAGCGGCATCAGGCATAAGAGCTTTGATAACAGCGGAGTAGCCCTCAGGCGTAAGCAAGCAATAACGGTCGCCCATCGGGACATAGTTCTTAGTCATCTGAGCACGAGCCGCGAGAAGACCTTCAAGAATCTTGTTACCATATTCAGCAGACTGAGAGATATCAAGCCCAGTAACAAACTCGAAAGCTTTACCTGTACCTTTAACGAGATCAACTCCTACATCGTTATCAGGAATGTTCTCTTTAGCCTCAGCCGCATCTTTAGCGGCCATATTGGCAAGTTCGTTAATCACAGCACAGTCAGCGGACTGAGCCAGAGCTTCACCAAGCTGACGAGAGTATTCAACTCGAACGTCATAGTGGTTCATTGCATCGTCAATGTCAGTGATCAAGCAATCAGCTGTCAAGAGGCCATCAATAGCGATGACCTTCTCATTATGTTCGAATTTCTTACGCTGATCATCAAGAGAATCACCAGGGGCAAGATATTTAGCACGGGTACGGCCCATAACAGCGAATGAGGCCGACTTACCGTGACTAATAGTACGAACCTGATGACGAGACATCATCACAGTGTTACGAGCGAAAGCCGTCAAGACTTCACCAGAGAACACCTTCATAAAGAGTGCATCACGTTGACCTGCGGAGAGTTTTTGACCAGGATTAGAGATACCAGTTTCAGCGAGAGCTGTCATTTATTTATTTCCTTTATTAAAATATTATTAGAATGTTAAAAATTAAAAATTATAAAAAGCTACATATTAGTAGCCCACATCATTTGTTCTACCTCTTGGGTGTACTTAGCTTCTCTTCCATAGCGAGGGTCAGACATCGCTTTGATGATGTCAGCTTTGCTAGTGAAACCCTTAGGTTGACTTTGATGTGGCTTTGCACTTCCATGAATAGACTTCTTAGCAGTGCCCATCTTTGCTATCATCTTAGACTTCATGCCTTCAAGCATTAAGACAATAGCATCGAAGTTGTTGTTGTCGATTGCTCTATTAAAAGAATCAATAGACTTCTTTTGGAGGTTATTAGATGCCCAAGTTACAATCTTTTGGTATTCCTTTTCACCTCCTACAGAATCGTAGATTGCATGGGTGAATTTAGCTTCAACAGCCTTACGACCCTCAATGAAAGACTCTACGACTTCAATAGGATACCCTGCGTTCTCAAGAGCCTTAATAGTCTCTTCCGACAGGTCCCCTGTTCGTTCATACTCCTTCACAGCAACATTGAAATCTACACCTTTATCTTTAAGGTTCTTCTTAATGGATTCAATGGCTTTTGTATGTTTATCTACTTCTTCTTGAATACTATCTTCTTGATGATCTTTTTGGAGATTCTCATCAGCTTGTCCCTCATCAGAACCTCCAACATCAGAACTGTCATTCGTGCCTTCGTCATTAGTTTCTTCAATACTAGATTCACCACCTTCACTACCACCACCCTCAGAGTTTTCTAATTCGAGCTGATCAGTAGTAGTTTCTGTAATCTCAATACCATGGGCACGAGCTTCTTCTTCAAGAGAGGAAGGTGCTTCATAAACGTTAGTAGCTTGTTCCGTTGTCATTGTTAGTTATTTACTTAGTTAATTGGTTACATAGTTTGCATCTCAGCATTAGCTTGATCTGTAGCTATCTGTGCACCTGCTTCGATACCTTGTTGCTGTGCATATTGTTCCATAGCCGCTTGTTGTTCAGCCTGGAGCTGTTCTGGTGTCTTAACAAGACCAGTAGCATCAATATGAGCCGCCGCAAAGATTCTGGTAGCCAAGTTCCCTACATTAAGAGCTTGTGTAAACTCTGGGAACTGTTGCATGATCTGCAAAGCCTGAGCTAAGTTATTCAAGTCTTGTCCACGACCAAGAGCGTCAACACCTGTAATAATCGTAGGCTCAATCTCAGCAATATCCTCGGAGATAATTGGGAGTAAACCCTGAGACTGCATCTGATTGAAGACACATCCAACTAATGGATATTGAAGTTCTTGAGATAGGAGTGAGTAAACACCACCTAAGGTATCTTCAAGTTCACCTGCTACATACCTAATTTCTTCTGCTGTAACTCTGTCTCTACCACTAGCACCACTCTGTACAGCAGAATTCAACAAGAATGCATAAGATAACCTAGATTCCACCTGCTGTGCTGTGGTCAGTACTGTAGACATGTCCATGCTCTTATTCAATTGCATGGGTACTACATCTTCCATACGTCCTCTAACAAAAGCACCGTTTTCAGCCTTAGCTAATGCTCTAATGTTAGTTTGACAAGCAGGGGACACAAGATAGAGAACCTTAGAGGCAACCATAGACATATCTACGATTGACTTAGAGAGATTCTCAAGTGATACAAGATCACCAAGGTAGTCCTCAACAAAAGATCGTCCATATGCTTCACCGTCTTTCTTGGTGAATCTAATAGGAATCCATGGGGATTTACCCGAAGGATATTGTTGTTCACTGCCTGCTAAAGGTTCACCTCCAATCTCTTGATAGGATTCCCAATGGTAGGTCTCACCCTCAGGTACTCTGTAAATATGAGTATAGATTTCTACCTTTTCGTCTACTTTGGGTTCACCTGTCTCAGGTAGAGACGATTGAATGTTATCAGGAAGAGAGCCACGAGCTACAGTATCTAATGCAACAATCTGTAAGACGTTACCAATGGCGTCTCTTTGTACTGTGTACTCACGAAGACTATAACACCTCATACCACCTTCGGCAGGTGGAAGGAACAGAAGAGCATTACCTGCAATAATCAACTGCTTAATAGCTTCAAACAGAGTAGGTCTAAGAGATTGGGATTCCATATATTTGACCATCTGTTGTTCCATCATAGAAAGACCATACTCAATCGTATCTTTCATTTGATCGTCCTGAGCTTCATTAAGCATTTGAGTACTCTCTGCATCAAGACCTAATCTAAAGAATGGTTGATTAGGAGGTAACAAAGCAAGCAATAACTTAGATGCAAGATTATTAAGACCTCTAGCACCTACTGAGTTGTAGGGGGTCTCATAGTTAGTACCACCATCATCAGATTCCTTAGGGAATAACATGGGAATGGTATACTTTGCACATTTTTCTGCTCTTTGGGTGTATGGGTCTCTGTCAGTCTTTAATTTATCATAGGTAACTTTAGCTCCCTCTAAAGGAATGTTACCTGCGGTATGTTCACTACCAGCCATCCCAACCTTCCTTATTAATCATTAATTTACTCCAAGCTAGTTTACTTCTTTATAAAATGTTTTATACGAAGAATAATTCAAGCGTTTCTCATAGGTGTTCTCTAACATCTTTTTATTAGGTAGATTAGCATTTGAGAACATAATGAGCTTACAGTCTTTGTTCTCTTTTGCTAAAACATTTTCAAAAATAAAAGACAAAATACGAGCTAATCCCACACCTTTTTTAAAAGATACTGTGAATTCTTCGTTATATACAAGGAGACTCTTAGGGGCATACCATGGTCGCCCCTTTGACACTAAGGATACACCTAAGAGTTCATTAGTTTCATTGTCAAAGACAACGATAAGAGCATAATCCTTATAAGCTTGAATGATAACGTTATAAAGGAAGTCATACACTTCCTTAGGGTCAATATACTTACGGATAAACCTAAGGGAATCCTTATTATATTTCAATAGTTTAATGCCCTTATTAAAGATTTCATCTAAATAGACAATATCTTTTTTATCATTCAATAACACAATCTTATAGGATTTATTTTTGGGATTATAAGGGATTTGTCCCTCGTGCAGAACCAACATAATCAATCTTTAAGGCTTTTTTACCTTTGTTCTTCTTTCTCTCTGATGTTTCTTCGGCTCCCATTTCGGGGGCTTCGGGTTCAAGTACAGGGTTATCAATTGCAGGTGCTTGTACCTGTACATCTGGTACTTTAGGTTTCTTAAAAAGTCCACCCATTATTTATTCTCTCCATTCTGTTGTTTGTATTTCTCTTCAAGGAAGTGTACAACCTGTTGGATACCCATAAGAGTATCACGACTAGTTTCATACCAAATCATCTTACGGATATCAAAGACATCCTTAATCTTCTCTAAGAGTTCCTTAGGAACATAAGGAAAAGGTTCTTCTTCCTCTACTACTTTGTTTTCAATATCTTTATCAGTCATAGTTTATATGTATGTTATATTAAATTAAATATGTATGTATTATTTTATTATATATGTCTTTAATTAAGACCTATAATTAACCTATATTATACCTATATTATAGTATAGGCATAGTTGTCTTTTATCTACCTCTAATAGTGTAGGCTTTATTATTTTTACCTTGTTGTATTAGAGTGTAGATTTTATTACGCTTAATTGTGGTGGGTTATTGTACAATTATTGTGGGGTTATTGAGGAGACCATAAAGGTGGTAATTCTCCTTCATTAAACCTTTCGAAATCCTCCTTACGAAGGATTCTAGCCATAGTAGCTTGAAGGATAGCATCGTCCTCAGTTAACCCTTGTTTTACATAAGCTTCAACAACAGTTTCCCACAAACATTTATCTACAGGTGCCGAACGTAATAACTTATTAGCTTTTACAGGACCATATGTAGGACATCCTTTATAACCGTCTGTAGTATCCCCAATTAATGTCTGATACATATGCCAATAATCAGCTTCTTTCTTAGAGATAGCTTTAAATTCACCTCTCCCAAAATCATAGAACTTACCTGGGATAGTTTTAAAGTCTTTATCCATAGAGACAATTATGGAATCTTCATCAGTTGTTGCATAAATACCAATTACGTCATCAGCCTCTAAATACTTAATAGGTTTAACACATTTATAGTTGTTATTTACCCACTCAACTAAAGCGTTGTAACAGGTCGGTTTACGAGTATTCTTTCTGTTACTCTTGTAGTCAGGTAAATAATGTTTTCTAAAGTTATCTTTATCTGAGAAAAAGAATAACATGTCATCTGTAGAATATTCATCTAAGGTATGCTCATACATACCCTCAAGGATACCATCAAGAATACTGGTAAATTGGTCAATGGCATCCTCTAGGTAAGCATGGCATGTCCAAAGACCATCTCCCCAGTCGATATCTTTCTGAACAGCTGAGGATGCTTTATAAGCAATAATGTCCCCATCAATCAATAAAGAGGGATTATCACGGTTGTTATAAAACATGTCCATATAAGTATTTCCTTAGTAGCAGTATCCTTCGTCGGCTTTGTAGGAATACTTGTACTTGTAGTCGTCTTCTAAGCATTCGTCTCTGCATACTCGGAGCTCTTCATCTTTATAAGCTTCATACTCTGCTTCATACTCTGCTTCTTCTTCAAGATAATTATCATCTTCATCATCATCATCTTCGCCCCAGTCCCACTCGACATGAGTTTCGATGTCAGATAATTGCAGAGCTCTTGTATAAGCTTCTTCAATGGTTGTATCCCAAAGGTATAACTTACTGCCACCAAAAGAAATCTTAGCGGTTAAGACATAATCGTTATTATTTAAAAGGTCACGTTCATATTTAAATTTAATATCCATCATTTTAATTGTCTCCTTAGTTCTTAAAATCAGATACGTTCCAACAAACACTAACGTCAATACCAGTTAGTTCTATAGCTTTTTTACAAGCTCCTTCAATGGTTGTATCCCAAAGGTACAAATCCTTGTCTTTATAGCGAATCTTAGCCGCAAGAACATAACGTTTATCAGGTTCACTATATCCAAATTGAAATTCAATATTCAACATTTTTAGTCTCCTTATATTAGTGACAAGTAAACCAGTTGTTCCCTACAGACCCTTCTGTGTCCAACTGGCAGTTAAACTTAAAGAACTCCTGAGTTTGCCTCATGGATTCCTGTGCAATTCTTACGCAGTCCTCTGCGATCTCTTTGGTTCTACAAGCTACCTGAACCTCATCATGCACCCACGCCATCATGGCAAAATCTCCGTCCCAACCATGCTTATACCCTGCTTTACGCATGTTCTCCTCAACAAGACACACCCACTTCTTGCAGATAAGGGCACCCGCAGACTGCAAGATAGTGTTTAAAGCGGAGTGAGGACTACGAACATAAACAATCCTACGATCAAGCCCAAGAATATGATGAGTAATATCAAGATTATGGTTATCAGGATGGAAACGTTTCTTCCATTTTACTTTATTGACACCTCCGACCCACTCAGAAGATTCTACAAGAGTTTTTTCAATTGTTGAACGTAATTTCTTAATCGCAGGTACAGACTTAAGGAACTTTTCCTTTAGACGTTTACCGTCAGCCACAGTTCCACCAACGATCTCGCCGATCTTGGCGTCCCCTGCTCCATACCTTGTATTCAGTTAGGTTCGCTAAACCTAACCCGTGAATTAACACAGCTCATAGTCGCCTATGAGAGTAGACTATCTCATCCTCTATTTTCTAGAGGGGCACCGCTTCGAACCGCTTGGTTCTACTCCCTTTCGGGATAGTCGTTACACTTCCTTCTAGCTAGGATAAGAGGCTTTGCTTCTTCTCTTGTGTAGTTTCCTTTGAAGCTGTTTCTCCAAATCTTTCTACACTCAGGACAGAATTCTTTATTGTAGGTCTTGGTGCTAAAAGACTCACCACAGAACCAACAAGTTCTAACCCACTCTTTAACATTGAGCTTCTTATGACAATCATGCTCCTTTTGGTGGCATGACTTACAAAGTAACTCAAAGTTTTCTAGAGTATTATTCTTTCTATTATGATCTTTGTGATGGACCACCCAAGAATAACGTCCTGCGTTCTTTAGGTCTTTACCACAACGCTCACAATACCTAATAGTTTCTTTCAGCTTAGGTCCTTCCCGCTTAAAGAAACCAATCCCATTTTTATATTGAGAATCTTCGGTATATTTAGCGTGGTTTGATCTATTAGCCATCTTATTTCCTTTCTAAAAGTTTAGCACGGTATTGACTCAAAGAGTTCGTCTACCGTTTTCAATGCCTTTTAATTCCTCCTATCAAAGGAATCCATAAATAAATGTTTTTGCGTTATCTCTCGTTGGTAACCCTGCCATCTTCTGGTTATGGGTATGAATGTCACCCTCAAGAATTTCCTTTATGTAAGCTCCATTGTCGAAAGGATACAGGAAAGACCCAAAACAACGAAGTTCAAGACCAGAAGCGTCAATACCTGCTTCAAACCAGCCTTTAGGTACTGTGAATAAAGACCTGCATTCTTTACCGTATGGAGACCTTCCAGCAGGTACTTGTGCAACATTAGGGTATGAATGAGTTGCACGACCAGTAACAGCCCCATTAGGATTGACAGAACCATGGATTCGGTAATAACCATCTTCATCCTCCTTCATCAGCTTTAACCACGCATTGTCACCCTCAGCAAGCTGTGCAATACGCTTGTTAATCAAAAGATAATCCAAAATTTTTTGTGTCATTGGGATACATAGGGCACTCTGTAGTGTGTCTTCGTCAACCTTAGGAGCACCTGTAGGTGTAACCTCAGTAGGCTTCCAACCTCTATCCATGAGCACCTTAGCGATGTGACTGCGAGAGTTAGGATTAAAAGTAACTTCTTCATATTGAGGATAGGGCACACCTGCCTTAATACCTTTCTTAGCATTATCTCTCTTGTACACCTTGTCTCCCTTATAGACAGTCCAAGAGCCTACCTCAGAGACAAGACTATCATAAATCTCTTGTCTTTTAGCAGAGAGATCAGCATAGAGTTTTACTGCTGAATCTTTATCAAAGACAAAGCCATTACGTTCCTGCTTAGCCATCACCCAAGCGATGTCATGTTCAAGTTGGATAGCACTAAGAGGATAACCCTTAGACATTAACTTTTTAAATAACTTAAGGGTGACTACAACGTCCTGCTTGTTGTATTCGTACATCTCAGGAGTGAATTTATCCCAAGCGTCCTCTTTTTCTCCATAGGTTCCCTTAAGTTCACCCATGCGATAACCATAAGATTTCAAACTGTGTGACCCATAGAGCTTCTTAGGGAGTTTACCTGACTTCATTAGGCCTACATCTATGTCTTTAATATTTGAATAGATCAACCTAGCAAGCACAAGAGTATCAATACAAACATCCCTTACATCAAAAGCAAATCTCTCTCCTTTGAGTTTCTTAAGAGCTACTATGTCGAATTTGCAGATGTTATGGCCTACGATGTTGTATCCACTAGTACCATACTTATTTAGGGTATTAAAAAACTCATCAAGATCGGTATAGCCTGTATATGAATCTGTATAAGAATCATACAGCCAGCCACACCAAAATCTTTTAGTTGTATCTAAAAGTCCGTCAGTTTCAATATCAAAAACAATATACTTATCTTTAATTGTCAATGGCATTTTCTATTCCTTAAATAGCTTTGCTAAGGATAATTAGAACTCAGATTCATCATTCTCAAAGGGACACTCAGGGTCTGCCTCATAATCAGAGAGCCTACCAGTGTCCTGATTATAGTAGAGGTGACCACCAACACCAGTTAGGCCACAAAATCTGTTTTTTAATACTCTAATAGTAAGGATATTAGGATTATTACCCTGTTGGTTTCGCTCAAGGCCAATCACCATATCTGAGAGCTGTGCAATAGCTCCAGACCCTCTTAACTGAGATAAAGATACCTGAGCTCCCTCTTCGTGCCCTTTCTTATCAGGACGCTTAAGATGAGACACTACAAACATTGTAGCACCTGTCTCTTCAACAAGAGAACGGAGGTTGGTCATAAGCTTATCAATAGCCTTACGTTCACCTCCGTCCTCATCAGTATCCATCCCTGAGACAACAATAGAGATATGATCAAGGAAGATACGTTTGCATCCTAAGGATACAATCATGTACCGAATTTTACTAAGCAAATTGCTGGAATCAAGTGACCCAAAGTGGTCGTACAGGAAAAACCTTCCATTTCCAATCGTTTCGCTAAAAGCTCTGCTTCTGTCTCTTTCATCTGCACATTCAGGATTGAGCAAAAGTCTCCTATTGAGGTGAAGTGACATGAGCTCCAACCCAGTTTTTCTAGTAGATTCTTCAAGAGCAATAATTCCGCAAAGTTCTCCCCTTTGAACTCCAAAATAATATTCGAGTTCTCTAAGGATTGTTGATTTTCCCATACCACTTCCACTTGTGAATACATAAAGTTCGCCATGTCTAACTCCTTTAGTTTTTTCTTGTAAGGCTTTCCAAGGATACTCTACAGAATCCTTGAGATCATCTATATCTGTTACACATTTATCGTAAAGATCAACACCTGAGACAATACCATCAGGCCTATAAGGTTTAGCATTCCATATTGCTTGTATTACCTCTTCACCCTTACCGTTTAATAAGCATTCGTTAGGGTCTTTAAGAGGTAAGTTAGCAATGAAAGCTTTACCCGCAGGTAACACCTTAGCACAGTCTTCACAAGCTTTCCGACCAGGTTCATCCATGTCAAACATAAGGATGACCTCGTCAAACTTATCAAGGTATTCTAGGTTGGCTTCTATAGACTTCTTAGCGGCCTGTGCACCGTTAGGAATAGACACTACTGGCCATTTGTTGCCTTGAAGCTGACTAACGGTTAAACAATCGATCTCACCTTCGGTGATTATCAACTTCTTACCACTAGACCATAATTGAGAACCAAATAGTCTATTAGTAACTTTACCTAAGACTGCAAAGGTCTTGTCAGGAAATCTAAGTTTTTGTCCTACAATGTTTCCATTATCATCATAGTAGTTTGCAACCTGACAAGGGTTTCCATTGTATTCACCAACCATGTATTTAAACTTAGAGCAGGTGTCTTGGTTAATCTTACGAGCTGTTAGGTTGTTAATTTTAAGATCACAAAGGGGGATACAATTTTTACTCATTTTATTTGTCTCTATTTCTGATGTTTTCTTACTAGTATGTTTGTCTTTATTGTCGTCATTATCAGGTTTGAAATAAGTGTTACAAGAATAACAGTACCTATGACCATCGTCAAAGACACCACATGCGTCAGAAGAGCCACACTTAGGACAAGGTTCGTGGTATAAGAACTTACTCTCTTTGTGATCTGTTTTCATAATCTTAAACTTTACTTTAACACATCCTTAAAGTTGAATTCATAACTTTACTTGCAGTTAAACCACCGTTCTCTAGAATATGCCTTAAACTAACCCACCCGATAAGATTAGCGTTGTGAACATAATGCTCATCCATTAAACAAGTATGTTCAAGCGGAGACATATGCCCTGATGTGTAAAGTCTATCAAACAACTCAAGGTCTTTCTTAATGTCAGGCTTAGAGCCATCATGGTTGTTATAGCTTACTCGGGCACACCTTGCCGCTGAGACTTGCATAATAGTTACGTTATCACAATCATATCCGAGAATGTCAAGATCGTTGTCAGTTACATAAGGAACCGTAATAAGCCAAGATTCTCCCTCAAATTCTCCCTTAATATAACCAAAAGGTTTATATTTAAACTTATACATTTCTTCGTAAATAGCCTTAGCTAAATCCTGCATTTCAGGCTGAGCATCAGGTGCTAAACGAAGCTTAAAGAAGTTGTCCCATTCGGTAGCTGTTACGATAACCTTAATGAACTGGAAAGGCTCTAAGATACGGTTAATGTGTTGCTTATGGATACCTAAGCGTTCCATCTTCTTAGCAGTGTTACAGGCATTATCTGCGGCTTCCCTCCAAAAGGTGTAGAAGTCCTTAGTAATAGCCTCATTAGCCACTACCTCCCCAACCATACCAGGTCTGTTCATATAGACCTTAGGTGGAATCACAGGGTTATTTTCAACCTGCTTAATAACTTTAGCCACAGGAATAGCACGAGAACTACTGGCATTACGTGAAAATTGCCTATGCGTCATGAATTCACTGTGAATATATCTTGGATAGGTTAATTCAAAAGTCCACAGGTTTTCATAGTGAGCCAAACATTTAGCAGTACAAATATTCATAATTAATAATCCCCTCTAAACCAAACATATTCATCTTCATCATGAATTCCTACTGATTCTCTGGAAAGTTCGTCAACTAATTCTATAAGTTGCCAAAAGAGGTCAAGTACTTTTTCTTCTGCTTTAACTTCTGCTTTCGATATTTCATTAATACTCTTAAGGTCTGATAGATCATCTTCCCATTTGTCTGCAAAGTCTTTAAGTACAGTCCAATATCCGTCTAAACGTTTTTGATGATTGAGTTGGTATACTTTAACTGTCATGTTGGTTCTTCCTTTTATTCGTCTTCCTCATCTTCACATTCATCATCTTCTTCGTTTTTCTGAGATTCAAGATATTCTTGATACTCTTTTTCCCACTGTTCAATACAATCCAGTTCTTCTTTAGTTGTATTCATATCTAATTCCTTCTATTAGGTTTACTCTGAATTTTTGTGTAAGTTAATTACTGCTTCAAGTCTTCTATTGGTGTCTCTGAGTATTTTAATACCTTCCCCATGTAGTTCTGCACCTTCTGACAATAATCTTCTACACTCGAGGATTGACTCTTTAGTAATTCTTTTGGTATCTCGCAGGATATTTTTGTTTCCTGCATCGATGTTGTATTGCAACCTGTTAATCCGCTTGTCAATAGCAGACTGCACAGAATCAGTGGTAGCAACGTCTTTAAGAAGTAAGTTAATCGTCGCATCTTTCTTTTTAGTCACCTCGTCTAGCTTAGCTATATACTCTTGTTGGGTCTTTATTAGGTTCTCCCTATGCTTGTTTTCTGTATAAGAAGAACCCAAGGTTAATCCTAGAATAAAAACCCCACCTACCATGACATACTTGATAAATCTAGTAATTATCATAGGCTAATCTCTTTCTCTAATAGTGTAGGTTTTATTACTCAACTCTGACTAAATCACCGTCTTCAACATTGGTACCATTGAGAGCCTCAAAGTCTGCTTTGGATACCTTAAGAGACTCCCTGAATTCCTCAGTGTCCTTAAAGACTACATATTTAGCTCCTACTTCTTGATACCAAGCTTTGACATTAAAGCAGGGACAATCTTTCTTTACATTAGCAAAGTCTCTATGTCCAAGTACCTCAACCTTATCTTCATATTTAAATCTTAGATAATCTAAAAGTTGCTTTAAAGATTCTTTCTGTTCATTCGTAAAGTTGTCAACTGACTTAGACTTTTTATCAACACCTCCGATGAGACAAATACCAATAGAATCATCATTATGTCCACTCACGTGTGCACCAATGACATCTACAGGTCTGCCCTCTTGAATAGTTCCATCTGTGCAAATTACAAAATGGTAGCCAATACCTAACCATCCACGCTGTCTATGCATCTGGTCAATAGTTTTCCAATTAAAGGAGTCTTTTGGCTGAGTAGCAGAGCAGTGGACTACAAGATATTTGGTTGTAGGTCTTTTCTTATAAGACACAAAAGATTTATGTTTTTCAATTACGGGAGCTTTAAAATTAACTGTCATTTATTAATCACCTTTATTTTTATTATTATTTTTGTTTATTAATACACCATCTGGAATAGCCTTAGGAGATTCTTTTAGCCACTCTACAGGAATCTTTTTGTCTGCATAAAGATATCCATGAGCTTCACAAAAAGAAGCGTATGTTGTTTTAGACCCCTTATAAATTGGTGTTTTTGATCTACTAAATACAAACCTAATGTCTAACTCAGGGTGTTGCTGTTTGATTAGTAAATGCTTCTTACGATCTTCTGCGTCCCATACTCCTTTGGTCTCAATAATAATTCCATTAGGCAGTACAAAATCAGGGGTGTACCTGTGTTTACTTTCAGGTACTATGTACTCTAAATAGAATTGTTCATATTTAGGATTAATAAAAAAAGACTTGAGGAAGTCACTATTTTGTTCCTCAAGCCCTGATCTATAAGTTCTCTTATTATGCCTACGCATGTAACTGTAGGCCGCTTTTCTAGTAGTCATATTGTTATTATTATTATTATAAGTTAGTGACTCTATTACTAGATTCTATTTAGAAGTTGCTAGCAAATTCACCAGTATTTTCTTCTTGTTCGTCTTCATTCCACGGTGTAGTAGATTTATTAGTAGATTCAGTATCTTCTGCTTCATATCCTTCTTCCTCACCAAATCCATAGGATTCAGCAGAACCACCACTAGTGAACTCCTTAAGGTCAATCACTTGGACAGCGACAGGACGTAAAGAGAGCCCAACGGTCTTGGTAGTAGGCATGTAGTAAGGCTTGATACTGAAATTGACCTTAATAACAGAATCACGTCCAATGTTGGCCTTCATAGGCTTACCTTTAGCGTCAAACTGAGGAATCTTAACTTCAAACTTAGAACCGTCTTTCTTAGTAATGACAGCCTTCTGCTTGAACTTAAGAACTACACGACCTTCTGAATCGTACTCAAAGATATCAGCCTTCATTACCTTGCGACCCTTGGCCTGAGCCTTGGCGACATCTTCATTTTCTTCATAAAAGTTGTCAAGGATTTGGTCAAGCTTGGTAATGAGCTTCTTAGTAGCTTCGTTATCATCCATAGCGAGATTCACTTTGTAGTCACCCTCAGGATTAAATTTAGTATCAGGTTCGAGTAGATATGGATACTGAGCGTAACCTTTAGGAGTTGTTAAACGAATGGAGTTGAAATTATTAGTAGTCATAGTGTGTATGTCTCTCTATATTTAAAATGTTAGTACATGTGTAAGTTTTTAAAAATTCACTATTAGATACTCGATTAAATATCTTTCTCTAATAGTGTAGGTTTTATTAAAGGTTGTTGTTGTTGTTGTTAAGGGTTCTATTTTAGTTATTAGCTAAAGGCGTACATGGATTTTTTAACTACTTCAAGGTCTAAATTACCTTTAGTAGGTACTTCTGGTAGCTCCTCAGCTTTCGCAGTAGACAAAAGATTTTCCACATGGTCATGAAGGTCTTGAAGTACATCATTTTCACTATAGGTGCTTACAAATACCTCTCTAACAGTAGTAAACATAATATCACCGTGGCCCGCAGGAGCACCATAGGAATCGTGAATCATAGCGAATGAATCTATCCCTTTGTCAACACATGAGCATACAGTTAACATTAAATGTGAGGCGTCCATGCTGTGAACAAAGTTAGGAGCAATGCCTTGCTTCTGTTTACGGCTGTCTATGGCTTCAAGTTCATTTTGATAACTAGACGTAATCTTAGAGCCTTCCTTAAGAGTATCGTTTGTCTCATTACCTGATAAATCTTTTATTTTGATACTGCCAGTAACGAAGGTCTCAATACGAGAAACCTTAAATTTCCTGTATTCTTGTTTTACAGGGAAACCTGCGGGTGTTACCCAAAAGGTAGGAAGATGATTACCGTTAATGTCTGTGTCCTTTGCTAAGAGACCTGAGGCAGTCTGTAGCCAATCCATAGCCTCCACAGCCTTAACTACAACACCCTTAAGGGCTTCCCAAATCAATCCAGCCATGTACTTAGCAGATTGGGAAGGCTTAGAGAATGCAATAGGGTTCTTAGACAAAGCAGGATAAATAGTATCTTCAAGGATTTGATCTGCAAAACCAAACTTAGAGGCACCGTAACATAACGTCATGGTTGGACGCTTGGTAACCTTACGGGTAATCCCAAGGTCTAGCCATTCCTTAGCCATGGATTTAGTACCCTTCTTAAGATAAGTACCTTCCTCACCTTCCACCATCTCATCGATAGTACCTTCTTCAAGGTCACTCTTTAGTAACTCCTTGACCTTATTGGCAACGATATTGTAAATGTCATGTACCTTATCATCAGGCACAAGGTTGACGGCTTCCCCTCCGACTTCATCCCTGAGCATAGCTGAGAAATGCTGTAATCCAGAGCAGGAACCATCAAAGGCGATGGGTAAATGAGACACATAGCTTTCGCCAGTTTTTAAATAATCATTCCATTCGAAGCAGAAAGCTAAGAATTCCCAAGGGCTATCTGCCTCACACCAACGCAGGTCTTCTAAGGGATTCTCTGCAATGCTAACGATCATATCAGCATTTTCATAGACCCATGCAATACGATCTTCAAAAGGTTTCTTGTCTAAACCGTATGTATTACCGCCTTGCAGTGCCAACCAAGTGTGGCCGTTGGTACCTAAAGGTACTCCATGAGCAAACTCAATTAAGCTCTTACCAAAATCATTACATTGAGGGCTTAACTTGGTCAATGGATAGACACGACCACGGAAATCTAAATTGTGGGGGAAATAAATCTCAGGCTCTTCCTTGTAATCATTAGAGATAGCCAGTAAACCATTAACAAGAATACGTTTGCTCTTTCTTGAGTTATCCTCCTGATAGTAATGAACCATCTGACGCTTCCACTGCTTATGAGCTTCTTCATCATGGTTAGCTTCATCAGGTCTAACAGGTGGTTCCTTAGGTTCTGCTGTGGGCATATCTAAAGACTCAGGAATATGTTTCCACGAGCAAATTTCATTAGCTACTTCCAAGACACGTTTGTTAATACGCCAAGCAGTTGACTGGATAGCATTAACTGCCTTATACACATTAGGCATGTCAATTTCACTATATAAAGTCTCGCAGTCATTACGCTTGATACGAACCAATTGAATAGGCTTCTTTAGGTTAATCAAATAGCCACCGTCAAAAGGACTTGTCCAAGGACGAGGTGGGATTACCATAGGACGATGGTTAAAGAGAAGAGTTGCAGTCTCCTTGTCTTGGTGCTCGATGTAGTTAACGATATCGGGGTCAATAGATACACTATAGGAGACGTTACCGCTTTTATTTAAATGCTTCTCTAATGAAGCAATACCTGTAGACACAATAAGGAGTTCTACAAGAGTAATACCAATGTTAGCCTTATTACTGCCAGTCCATTTATTCCATTTAGCTAGTCTCTTCTCATCAGCTAATAGAGTTTCCTTAGCTAAAACATATCTGCGTTTAAACTGCATAGCAATACGCTTATTGAGACCGTGCTTAAACTGTGTTAACTCTTTCTTATTGTCTGCTAAAGAGTTAACAACCATCTTGTATCTCACTTCGTCCTCAATAGCTTCGCCAATCTTGCAACCTAAGGAGTTTAGACTAATGACGCCTAAGGAATTCTCTATAGTGGTCCTAAGGGTGATAAATGCGATCTCTTCACTAGTTAAATCTTTAATCAGACTAGCCATGATGTGTCTCTTACCACATTTACCGCTATTAGCTCTATCAAACCACTTATCTAATTCCTTAGCTAATACAGGAATGGCCTCGCTAATGAGTACCTTAGAAGCACCTAGGGTTCCTAAAGTTCCTTCCTTAATGGCTTTATTTCTGTTAGACATGTAACGATTAAAAGCATCTTCTTTACTCTCTAATTCAAGTTCAATCTCACGATCTACACGGGCCTTCCCATACTTAAGACAGAGATCATCATATTCGTTTTCATTGATTGTCATCTTATCTAAATTTTCGTAGGACATTGGGGATACCTCTTTTATTATCCTATATGGTTAATGTTAATGTTATCTTTAGATTACCTTTAGATTATCTTTAGGTTATCTTTAGTATACTCCTATAAGATTATTATCTTTATAGTTATTACTTAAATATTAATATTATAAAGGTATTAATCTTATAGTTATATATCTATAGGTAACCTTAGGTTATCTTTAAGTTATCCTGTAGGTTACCTATATTATACTCTTATTTATCTCTTTTGTCTATCTCTTTCTTCTCCCTTTCTCTAATAGTGTAGGTTTTATTAGTTTTCCTCTGTTGTCTTATAGTGTAGGTTTTAC
>ENA-UEPJ01000760-UEPJ01000760.1-human-gut-metagenome-genome-assembly--contig:-NODE-760-length-42532-cov-5.854929_pt1 | contig 42532 bp, 23 predicted proteins | sample MGYA00242890_ERZ507896 | MGnify/ENA primary metagenome ERZ507896 (study PRJEB26167, sample SAMN06115508) | human gut metagenome | host: Homo sapiens | place: China:Qinghai | collected 2015-08-20...
AACAAAGAGAAAATCAAACAATTCAAGCAAAATAAAAGAAAATGATTATGAAGACATTATCAACAAATTAAATATACCCATAATAGTAGTCTTACCTGTACCAGCATAACCAGACAAAGTAATAGATGTATCATCTCCATTAACAAATGCTTCTAACTCTTTCAAAGCAGATTTCTGTTGGTCATTCAATTCAAAATCTAATTTAACTTCTAAACCATCATCAAAAGTATATACATATTTATCTTGTATTTGCTTAGTTTCTTCAACAGCTTGTTTTACTTCTTCTACTTTAGGTAAAGTCTCTGTTAAACCTACTTGATTAGCATATTGTTGAAGTTCAGTAAACTGAGTAGGAGTTTCTGAAGGTTTTACTTCCATGTTAATTGTTTCTGAAGGCTGTTCATCTGCAAATAGATTTTGTTGAATCGCATCAGAAGTTCTTAATTTGGTCAAAGGTTTTGTAACTAAAACTTTTACAGACTCGTCTCCACGTTTCCATTCAATAACATCACCTACTTGAGCTTGTTTCCAATAATCTAGGTGTCCTTGTGATTCATATCTTGTGGTTGCTGTTCTTTCCCCATTTCTAATTGCTTCTATAGTTGATTTGGATTTTAATCCTGGTCTACCATGTTCTCCATAATCAAAAGTCATATTACCTTTAAATTTAGCTGGAACAGATTGATCAGGAGCTAACTCATATTCAATTTGCCATGCTTCGTTTATATTTGGTAATACTTTGGAATTAAAATATTCTGTAGACCAACCTTCTTTTTGAGACCATGTTTCTGCAAGATTTGTAGGTATACTAGATGGTTTTGAAGGTTGTACAGAAGACATTTGAGTAGACTCAGTAGGAATTAGCTTATTAAATTCTTGTTCAAATACAATGTTATTAGGAATAGGTTCACTGCTAAACATATCCGCCATTTCTTGATTTGAATACGCATTCAAATTTTGTCCAGTACCAGAGTAAGCTACTAAAAATTCTTTATCTGGATTTTCTCTAGCGTACTTATACAAATTGTGAATTTGTTCTTTTATCTGTTCAGGAGTTCTTGAAGGATGTGTTCGTTTAGTTAAATCCTTAGTAATAATAGCATAAGACTGACCCTGAGGACCTTCTGGATTGCCATATTCAGCACCAAATTTATTTTTAGCAATTAATGCTGCTCCTTTGCCATGTCTACCCTGAGTATTACTGCCAAATACAAATATTTGATTTGGTTCTAGTGAATTTATCATCCCAGTGTAAGTTTTTCTAGATTTGGTAGATATCTGTCTTTTTGCGCCATATTCAAAATTATCAAGATACTGCTGATAAGCTTCTTGAGATGCAGCTTCACCATTTCTTGATTGATAAGTCTTAGACCATTCTTGATAAGCTAAAGGTTCAGTATTCTGTAAGTCAACGTTTTCAGTAGCTACAGTCTGTAAAGCATTTTCATTGAATTCTCCAGCTTGATTGAATGTCTTAGTCTGTAAACTAGCTTTGACAGGAGTTAAATCTTGTACATAAGTTATAGCTTTAGATGGAGTAAAATCCAAACCGGTAGGTACTACATTATTATAGCCTACTGAAGATTTCTTAAAACCAAATTCAACAAGTACATTACCCTTATAACTTAAACCTTTTTTATTAATTAATTGATATACTGGTACTTTATTTTCATCTATACCGATGTATTTGTATAAGAAAGTAGTTCTAGGATCATTATTCTTATCTAATTTAACTTTCTTGTAAAGATAATGTATAGGATTACCAGCTTCATTATAACCTACAATGCCCCTAAATTTACTAGATTCATCATAAATTATAGATGGTATTTCAACTTGTTCTCCTTTCTTATTGGTTACAAATAATCCACTATCATCATGAGCAACAGGTCTGTATACTGCTCTACCTTCTTCTTCAATAGTTTCATAGCTAGAATCCAATTTATAGTATTCAATAGCAGGAACTACGTGATCATTCCACCACAGATTTCTAATTACCTCTTGTAAATCTATTTGGGATATAACGTTTTCAGGATGTTTTTCCAATTCTCTAATATAATCAAAATACCCTATTTCTTCTCTTATGGAGTTAGGAACATATCTAAATATATTATTTTTACCAAAAGCATCTCCAGAAGTGTAGAAAGAATATATTGCAAGATCTTTAGCAAATTCTCTTACTTCTTTATAATCACTTTCGTAGAGTTCTTCCCAAGCACGAATTATTTCATTTTCTAAATTATTATCACCACTCTTATTGGGTTTATATGCAATGAAATCTGGTCCTTGTAATTCTGCGTCATCTTCTTTAGGTCTACTAAAGATATTGTTAATTAACACATTTGAAAAACTACCATCACTCCCAAGTAATGAAGGGTATTTGCCTTGTAATATATCGGATTTAAGTCTATCTAATCTTCTAGAAATACTATCCTTACCAAACAGCATACCACGGAATCCCATTTGATTATCTTTAACGTACTGATTAAAGAATTTAGTCTTATAGGATATCTCCATTGCTCTAGTGATATTGTTAATATAGGTATCATCACTTACCGCATAGCCTTTAGTATAATATTCGATTAATGATCGTAAAGTTTCAAATTCTGGAGTAAGTCTAATCATAATATTCTGGAATGCATTTCTAGGAAATACTAATCCATCAATCATTTTCTTACCTAAGAACGTATTAGTAAACACTTTTAAAGGATTGTTGAAAACAGCCTGTTCAGTCATATACTGTTTCCATTTATCCAAGAATGCACTTTGTAAACCAAAGTTATTACCAAATCTCTTAGTATCGATCTGAGATAAGTTAGTTAATTCTGACAAACTCTTAGAAAATGGAGTTAATTCTTCATAAGCCTTAAGAATTAATAACTGATTATAGTACCAATCAAAAGTTTCGGTTTTATGCAATTGTTTTCTAAGATGTGATACAGTAAACATAGTTTTTCTTTGATTAGTACCTACACCTTTATCCTTAAGATAGTTTAAAAGATTCTCTTTCTTACCGTCAGATAACTCTTTTGCTTTCTTATAATAATCATTCCAAACTTTAGTAAATGCTAACCTTTCAGGATTTTTACCAGCAGGTATTTCAACGCCGTAAAAACCAGAATATTTATCATATTCAGTTGCATAATCTTTTAATATCTGTTGAGGTAAGAAATAGAATGTACTTTCACCTTTACCACTTCTAATTAAGAAGTTAGTCATGTTAAAAGTTAATTTACGTACATTCAAACGAATAATATACGGATCTTTAGCTACGTCTACGTGAGCATTAATCAAAGCAGATAACCAGTCTAAAACATTGATCTTATTTGTATCTTCACTTTGAATGTGATGCAAATCACGTATACCATAATCGCTCAATACTTTATTTGGTTTGAAATTCAATTTAACTAATTGAGTTAATACTTGATGAGCATTAGCTAATGCAAACGGACCAATGCCAAACTTACCGCCATTCAACTCAGCTTTAGTCCTACTCTGGAATGCTGGAGTAGAGAAATATAATTGAGATTTACTAGTTCTCTTACCTTGACCAGTTAATTTATCTACATCCTTAAGAATCTTATCCTTTAAATAATCTGTTACAGTGTCAAGAGGTTGTCTAGCTTCTGCAAAGTTCATAGGATTACTGATTACTGACAAGTACATGTCAAGAAGCATGTTCTCATTTGCTTCTCTACTATTTGCTTCAAAATCAGTTTTACCATTATATCTTTCATAAGCTTTTCTTACTACAGTTTCATCATCCAAACCAGTAGCTTTTAATCTTTGAACATACTGGTCTTTTGTTTCGAATTTGATTCTATTACCATTATTATCGTAGTTATATCTAGCAACAAATAGTTTATCGATATCAAAGTCTGAACCAGTCAAAGCAGTAAATTCATCAGGAAGAGTAATAGTATCGCCAATCTGTTCAGGATAAACATCTACTACTCTTAAAGCTGCTGTAGAAGCTTGACCCTGTGCAGGGATACGATAACCCATTGCTATTGCCTTTGTATCTTGACCAATTATATCGTGTTTTATTAACCATTCTTTAGCTTGACTAAAAGTCATTTTATCATAATTAGGTATGATGTGTTTCAATAAGTTAATTGATATAACACAATCCATACTACCATCATTATTAACAAAATTAAGCTTTCTTACATTGTTGATATCAGATGTTACAGCTAATCTGTTATACAAAATAGAAGACATCTGAATGAACATACCACCAGGTAGATTGGTATCTACTATGGCTTTGTTCAACATTGATATAAGACCACTTTCAATCCAAGAGTTATCAGACAAACCTGAAATAGGAGCATTAGTATTGCCATCTTCTACAGTAAGACCATTCAAAACATTATCGTTCATGTTTGAATTTTCTGCTTTTCTCTTAAGAATATTGGCAAACTTAACAATACTAGCTTGTGGATTATTGGCATCAATGCCGAAGTCTTTTTCTATACTCTTTCTACCAAATTCAGTAATAGCGTTATGAGCTCCATTGAAGTTATCAATAACCTCTTGTCCTGAGTAAGATACACCGTCGGGAGTAGTATATGTCCAAGCTGTTCTAATGTTACCCATAGCTGCTTTCTGAGCTTGAGATACAAACATCTGTCTATCCGCGTGATGGGGATCTGTTACCAGCTGACGTCTAAAGTTAACCAAAGATTGCTTATGAGTAGGCATGTTCATTAAACCTTCTACATCTATCTTAGTATTTGATTTATCTGTATAGATCTTAGATTTAACTTCTTCAACTCTTTGACCAACCTTAACTGCAGATTCAAACGCAAGCATGTGTATGTTTCTGGCTTGCATTACTTTTAATACTTCTCCCATATCCCCTGTAGAGAATATTCTATGAACTGGGAACATAGCCATTTTGTCAAATACAGGTATGTCTCTCTTTGCATTTATATCATAATGATCCCCGAAATACATTAACTTCAAAGGTTTTAATGTAACGGCTAACGCTTCATTATAAGTATCTGCATCAGCTTCATAATCTGTTTCGGGGTTATTTAATATATCAAAAGCTTTAGCTACTTCGGGAGTCCACCCATCAATTCTTCTTACTAATTCTTTATAGAATTCAGGAGAGATAAGTACGGTAGCATCTGTTTGGTTTACTTTGGTATAACCACCAAATTTACTATCAACTACAAGATTAGCAGCGTCTTCAACGTCTTGAGGTAATGCTTCACCACTCTCATACATAGCAAGAGCTTCTTCTTGAGTCATGTCATGCATTTCCTGTAACAGTCTTACTGCAGCTGATTTTTTAGCAAATTCATTAATTCTATCAAGCTGTCTACTAGGTATTACATTATCTGATAAAGTACCTACATTAACTTCAGTTAAATTTGATAACTCGTTACCTTCTCCGTAATCTATTCTGGGAGTAACACCAGTTGATAATACTTCACGAAGACGTTTAATTTTGTCTACAGGATCTTTATAATATGCAGGATCTTTAATAAATAACTTCTCAAATTCTATTACTGAGGATATAGTATTAGCAAAATAATTTGCCATCAATTCAGTAGCAGCTAACTCTTTGCTATATTTTGAGACTTCTTGACGTTTTTTATAGTGATTTTCTGCATCATCTAATGCCTTTTGAGGAAGTGCTAAACTCTTTACACTAGCAAAATCTTTGCCATTCCAATCAATGATACCCATTTCCTTTGCATAATCTAATTCATCTTTAAAGGCATCTGTTAAATACTCATTCATTAACAAAGCTTTATCAGAATTACTCATCTTAGCCCAAGAAGCTTTTATCTGATCTACTATAGATAATGCTAAATCATTACCACCAATATCTTCAGCAAGTTTAAGAGCTTCATTGAAGTCAGAGAAGTCATCTACAAATTCAATGCCCCCTAAAGTAGGTTGTTCTTTCAATTTAAAGAATCCATTGAAATATCTAAACCTGTAACCATTTCTATTACCAGTATCATAGTTTTTTACTTTTTGTTCCTTTGTCAGATTACCTTCATTCTTATAGTTGAATTCAATAGTATCTAATTCAGTTTCAAAGTAATTAATAAATCTAGTTAATACTTTGGCATTAAATTTAACTTGATTATTAGTAGTATCTAAAGGTTGATTGAAATTATTGATAGCTGTACCATGTAAAGTATTATATGTCTGAGAGTCACCCATAGTAGGTAAAATAATTCTACCTTTTTGCGTGAGTGTCATTTTAGCAATATAATCTTCCAATGGTGAAATTTCTGTATATTTACGCCCTTTATCACCACTACCCTGTTCCTTGAAATAAACCAAAGTTTCAACACCTATTTTACCAGATGTAGTAGGATTATTATAAAGATTTGTAAGTAAATAAGAACCTTTAAAGTAATTAGGATTAGCATTATTACCAGTATTATACAATACTTTAGTAAGAGCTTCTACTGTGACTGGATCGTTATCAAGATTCTGAACCATATCTGTCAAATAGTTATGATCAGATATGGGGTATAACAACTTACCATCAGTAGATAATACGGACAACTCATCTGAATTAGGATGTGTCATACCATAAGTCTCAGACAATCTGCCTAAGAATTTAGAATCATCATAGTATCTGCTGATATGTCTATTAAATGTACCGGGTACATTGCCAGATGGTTCAATCTTCAGTACATCTTTTAACTTGTTGCTGAATAAGAATGATAAACCAGCATTACTACCATCAGTAAACAGGTTTACTAATTGTTCTGCAGTATTTGAATCATAGTATTCTTTAATCAGAAATGAGTTTAATGTAGCCATATCCACAGATATACCTGCTCTACTCAAAAGTGATAATATATGTTCCTTTATTTTGATGACATTGGCTTCTACGTACTCTTTATAAGTCTGGCCATTCTTAAGCTTAGCATTTGGTTTATTCTTATAATTCTTGAGTAGATTATTAATCTTGTGATAATCATCTAATAATAATTCTACATTAGTTTTATTATCAGTAGTTTTCAATGTATAACTATCACCATCAAAATTTATTAACTCAGTCATTCTAAGTAAACCATAGTTCCAACCTTCGATTATATTCTTAGAAATCTTATTTGCATTCTCATCCTTTACATACAAGTTAGTCTGATCATTACCATTAGTATTCTCAATCTTTTCAGACAAGATGCCAATAAGTTTATGTTTAGCTTTTCTAAAGGTATTTCTAAATTGTGTCTGTAAATTCTCTCTAGCTATTACTTGGGCTTCTGATTCTCCTGGAACGGTCTTTGATATTTTATACAATTCTCTGTATAATGTGTCAAAGATAGGTAATGATTTTGCACATTTAGCACATTTATTCATCATACCTTCAAATGTGTTCTCTGAATGCAATTCATTGATTATAGTATTCCATGTAGAATCAAAATCAACCATAAGAGGTAAGCCTGTAACAGGACTCAATACAGTTCTAGTTTTCTGTACTTTTGTAATAGTGCCATCTTCTTTTTTAACATCTGCCTCATAGAATTCTCTTTTGGGCATAGTAGCAATGAAGATCTTAATAGATGCCAAAGCATTATCTTTTACTGAGGTTTCTAATGACTCACGAATATAAGTAGCCATTTGATCTCCTACGGCTGAACCTTCAGCTTTTTCATCTATTTCCTGATCAATATTTTCTTGTTTATCTATAGCTCGGATTTGATATTCGTTCAGTTTCCTAATAATTACTGGTAAGAATACACTATCAAAGGTTTCATATATTTCTTTTCTAGCCTCCCCTTGTTCTTTGGTAATCTTTCCATTTTCTACAAGTTTATCTGTTAATGAAGGTTCTAATGCGCTCTTTAACAAGCTGTAATTTAAACCTGTTAAATCATCTCGCAGCTTTATGTTATTCAAAGTAAATAAAGAAGCAACTAATGAATTAACACTTTCTTTAAATTGTGTATTTGTGATATTCTTGAAATTGTGACCACCCAATTTAAATGGAGCTCCCGCACCTTTATAAGCATTTAAGAACTCCTGTACAGCTGCAGAATTCTGTTTAGATCTACTATAATATCCTGTATTGATCCTATCAAAGATATTATCAATAGTAGTATCAGTTCTCCAAACCCATTTACTAATAAAGTTTTTAATTGCTTTCCAAGCTCTTTTAATGATGTTTAAATCTGGTTCAACTTTATTCAGCATATACTGCCTAAAGTCTTCTGCAAGAGCTTCTTCAATGTCTTTATCAGTACCGATTAAACCAGTTCTATTTCTATAAGCTTCATATATCTTACGACGTTCTTTAGGTGAAATAGTCAACAGTGATATTCTATGATACGCTTCATGATATAAAGTACCAGTTTCTGCACCCTTCCACAGTAATGTAGAATCCTGTCTAACAAGACCCATAGCGTACACATTGTTACCTAGTGATATAGCATCATCTACTATTGTAAGAGAATCGCTTTGGAAACCTAATTTCTTTTTGAACCATTCTATTTCCTCGTTAGACACCTCTTTAGTTACTTTACCAGTAAGACGTCTCATAGGAATATCAATGTCATCGTCTTCTATAGCAAATGGGTCAATTGTGCCATTCTTGGTAATTTCATTAATCTTTTTTGATTCTTCTGTTAATTCTTCTGGCTCTACTGCAGGAGTACCTGTAGGAATATTGGCTACGTTTTCAACCTTATTTTTAGTTTCTTCAATTGCCTTATCACTTTCTACTTTCTTAGATATAGTTTGAATATCGTCCGCATAAGCAAAAGAATCTTTGAATAATTGATCTTGTAAATCACTCTGGATTAAATCGTTTGTAACAAACAAACCCATTGTATACAAAGGGGTATGTTTTGTATTACCTAAGAAATCCTCTCTACGTAATATTACGCCAGGAATAGCGTCTTCCCATATATAAGAACTGTTTTTTGTAAACGCTTCTTTTAAGGAAGGTAAAGCATCACCTATAGGACTAAAGAAATTTTCTCTATTAGCTCTCCAGTGGAATCTCATCAAATCGTTAATAAGATCTTCCTTATCTTGAGAAGACATATTACCTACAGGATAAGATTTTTCTCCTACTACAAGATCACCTTTTTCGTTTACATAAAGCTGTTTCTTTTTCATCCAATTGAAAGTAGGAATATTGGATGTAACTTTGGTTTTATCACCGAAACGAACCATAAAATCAATCAATTCTCCAGCCACAATCTCTGTATTCTTGTAGTAAGACTCAGGAGAAGCTCCATAATTCAAAAGCAAATCTGCAAGAAACTCAGCTTGTTTTCTATCAAATCTTTGTAAATTAACTTGTACTGGTATTTCCGAATTATTGAGTGTACTAGATTTAGGGGGATAAATAAACAGTTGACCACTACCGCCAGTACCATTCAATATTTCACCACCAGCACCAAGAATCAGACTGTCAGAAATAATACCATTACTAATACCAAAGGTTACATTTTCTGGAGTAATATCATACATATTGCTCGGAAAAGCAAAACCTTTTACTTCTTGTACAGGTCTAAATACTGCCTTTTGACCATTTCTATTTACATTATATCTACCTCTAGTTCTACTGATAGTACTTGGTACAATAACTTCATTCTCTGTCTTATTTTCAATGGCAGTAATGATTGCGTTTCTAAAAGATTTTAAGTCATTTATAGAAACTTCATTAGCTTGTTCAATTGTATTAAGCTCTTCTGCTGTAGCACTATTACGAATGCCTGCAATATCTGCATCAAATTTAATTCTAGCTCCTTTAGGAGTCTTAAGTGCTAAAGCATACTTACCTGTAGGATGTTCTACACTTAATATGATAGAGGCACTATCGTATGTAGTCTTATCACCTTTTTTGTATGGCTTGCTACCTTTTTCAGTGTAAGATTCATTGATAATAAATTCACAGAAACTGTCTGTAAAGAAATTAGGATCTTTGATTCTCTCTGCTAATTCTTTACCAGATTTATAACCCGGTAATATAGGAGTAGTAGAATCTGGGGAGAAGAACAGTGTATGTGATACGGTATCTTTAGCTAATTCTTCTACTTCTAAAGAATCTTCATATTCTCTAGATTCAGAATCCATATCTGTTTTACTGTCATGTTTCTGTTCAGTAGCTAATTTCTTTTTAGCTTGTTCAACTTTTTGCTCTACAGTAATATCTGGAGTAATAGTATCTACTGTTTGCGATACCTTTTTATCTTCATCTGTAGCAGCAGCTAAAGGATCTGCATCAGCATTAGCAGCTGCTCTCAAATCTTTATCTGTAGCAAAAGCAAACTCTTCATCCTCTTCTTCAACATCTTCTACTACTGGAGCTTTTGTCTTACTTTCTTCTGCAATCCTTTTACGTTCTGCTTCAAATTCTGCAGCTAGTTCTTCCAAACTCTTTGTAGGGAATTCTTCATCACGTTTAGTTGCTGGTTCTGTTTTTTCTTCAGGCCGCGTTTCAGGCGTTGCTTCAGGAATGGTAGGTTCTGGTGCAGGTATTTCTGTGTTTACTTTGGATTTTGCCCTAGAATCCATTACAGGGGATTGTGGTTTTTCAACTTCTTCTCTTTGTACTTCTGGAGCAATTTTACTTGCTGCTACAGTTTCATTGTTATCTGTACCATTATTAGCTACTTCTTTTTCTGTAGAAGCTACATCCTGTTCAACAATCTGTTTAGCGTTATCTTCTGCTATTCTACTAGATTCGTCAGAATTGTTCAGATAATTCTCAATCCTTTTTTTGATATTGTTTAATACCTTTTTCTTTGATTTGTCTGTAGCTTTATCAAAACTAGTAAGCTTGCCATTTTCCAAAGTATTACCGAAAATCTCATTCATTTTATGCTCTGATACCAAAGCATCCTGTTGAGCTAACATTAAATTTGCATAGCTATCTACTCCAGTTTGCATAATATGCGGAGCTGCTACGAAATCTGTATTAAACTTTGTATCAGCAGCTACTTGAGCTAATTGACTATCAATATTCTTAATGGCTTTAGGTATAGTTTTTAAAATAGATTTAGCTACAGAATTATCACCATTAGTAATACCAAATTTGGATTTACCATCTTCTGCTGGAGCTTCAATTGCATTTTTTAATTCCTGCAGAGCTTCTTTCTGTACATTCAGTTTAGTTAAAGTAATAGCTGCCAATTTTTCTTCTGGAGTATAATTACTTAATAGAGCATCTTCAGAAAGATCTGCATACAATTTATTATCAGCCTCTTGGGCTGATTTTGCATTGTTTACAGCCTCTTGTAAATCCAATTGAGCCATGTGCTGTAAACCAATTAAAGTATTATATTCTGTAGTACCTGCAGAGTAACCTAATTGTTTACCAATACTTTTAGTAGTTTTAGATTTAGCTAAATTAAATATATTGTTTGCAGTTTTGATTTCGGCATTTATGTCTTCCTCAGTAAGACCATCAGGCATATGGTATTTAAAGTTCTCTAATACTTCAAGTACACTATCTTTGTAATTGAGCATAGATTTTGATGCTTTATCCGCATATGTTACTGCCTTATTCATAGCATCTTTTTTAGCTATATTATCTGCCACCATATCTCTAACAAAAGTATTGGCAACAAAGTCTTTACGCATATCGATACCAGCATGATACGCAGTAGTAGGACCACCTAAGTACATACCTAATGCGAAACCACCCTTTACATCATTCCAGAATTGAGGATCATTGGCTAATTCTGATTCAGTATCTATTCCTGATAAAATTTTTGCAGTACGGTAATTAGCTTCGGCTAACCCAAGTAATGATGAAAATACACCAGAAGAATCTTTATCGTACTGATTGTGAATATAATCGTAATCAAATATATCCTGATTACCTTCTTCAAAAGCTTCACCAGTAGCAGCAAAACCCATACGAGCTAGAGCTTTAGCACCCTTGCTCAACATATTCATTTTGGGACTATTGTAAGCTAATCTAGCATTAAATCCGGTGTAAGCATCAATAAGCTTATTATAATTCTTAGTAGCAGTATCAGATAATTTAACTAAAGGCTTTAATGCGCTAGCTATAGGTTTAGTTATAATTTTACCCATAGCTTTACCTAATGGGGCAAATATCAAAGCTGATTGTGCAGCATCCATTGCAGACAAAGCCATGTTATTATTGTAAACATTTTCTAAGCCATTATCTGCTGAATCTTTTAAAGAGTTTAGAACTTTATCGGAGATTTTAATCTCTCCAGATAAAGTTCTATCTATAATTTCATCATCTGAAATCTTTGTAACATCTATATTAGGATTCTGTTGTTTCAATTGATCTCTACCCATTTGAACATAGTCTTGGATAGATACACCTTTACTTTCAAGATCTTTTTCAATCTTAGAACGATTTGCTCCATATACTTGCGCCAATGATTCTCTATGTCTACTATAGATATTACCTGCTAAACTTAGTGCTGTAGCAGCAATAGCTGAGCTCCAACCAATAAGATTGGATGCTGCACCAATACCAGGAACTGCATTCAAAGCGCCAGTAGTAGCATAATGTCTACCAAGATATAAAGCACCTGTTGCTAATGCATCAGCTACATAGGATTCAACAGTAGACATTGATGAACCTGTTAAACCAGGTCCGGCGTATAATACATAATCAGAATCATAGAAAGGCTTATCTTGAGCTTTCTGTTCTTTTATTTGAAATCTAGCAGAAAGTTTGTATCTTTCAGATCTAGATGTGATAGAATCATAATAATCTTGAATACTCTTATTTACTTCAGATTGTTCGTTTACCCACCAATCTCTTACCCCATTTAAGTATTCAATTCTCTTATCAACATCTGTACCTTCTGAATCATTGTACTTTGCTAATATTGCGTTATACTTTTCAGAATTGGCTTCTAAATTGTTTTTAAGAATTTCATATTGCTGTAAGGTATTTTGATATTCTTGAGAGCTCTTATCCATAGTAGGTAAGACGCTTTCAAGATTCAAAAGCATTTTCTTATCATTTAAATATTGTAATTCATAATCAATATCTTCAATAACAGGATTAATGTCTTTTACTAATTTAGCTCTTTCAGACATCAGATTAATTTGATCTCTATTATTAGCAAAAGTAGTCCAAGCATCCCTTAAATAACTCTTATCCTTTAGTGTTTCTTCTGGAGTTTCTTTATTTAACAGATACACATATTCATAATCGTCTAATGGAGTTGTTTCTAAGTTCCTATCATAACCTGTTTTAATATTAGTGATAGGAGAATACTGAGCATTGACCGTATCCACAGCCTTACCTAATAAGGCTGCTTTGCTAGGTGTATTGTCAGTAGGATATTGACCTAATATAGATTTTTCCATATATTATTGTAATAAACTGTTTATTAAACTATCATAAGCATCAGTAAATGATTGCTCATAATTATCATTCTGTAATTTTGAACCACCATGAATATCATTAACTTCCTGATCAAATGTCATTCTAGTCATACCATGTGGATCAATCGGCTCCATTGTATCAAATGTAAAATATTCACCAGTTAATGGTACATTCCCACCATAAGCATCATTGTAATCTTTTTTATCAATGGGTTTGACATTTAAGCCTGTTTCTGCGGATATACCCATTGAATTACTAACCATAGATTTAAAGCTATCTACATCATAACCAGCATTCTTAATAGCTTGTAAAGGTATTCTCACACTCACTCTTTGCATTAATTGAGGAATACCATCTACTACTGATGACATGATTCTACCTCTAGGAGTTTTGATAACATCTTTGAATACTCCAGATTTTAAATCTTCTGCAAAGTTTCTTTCTAATCCATTTGTAGTTTCTACATTGTATTTAATAGAAGGAACCTTCATGATTTTATTTACAAAATCAGTAGCTAATATTAAACCACCTGTGTCTGGTGTAACATATCCTTTAGTTACTGAACCACCTAAATTAATATCAATTTCATTAGAACTCTTAACTTTATTGTAACTATTAAGAATCATACCAGAAGAAGGGTATGTAATATCGTTCAGTACTCTAGTAGCTGCATCGTAATACTGAGGTAATTTATCAGCTCTTACTCCAGTTTTAGGAAATATTTCTCCAGCTTTAGTTGCAAACAGGTTAGCAATATCATTAGCAGTTGCATCTGACATTTCTTTTCCATAATCCTTTACTAAGGAATTATATTCTTCTGGAGTAACATTACCAGACATTAAAGCTGATGCGGCTTCTTGGAAATTGTTAGTTACAAATCTAGTTTGTGAATATACTGGACTATTTTCTAACTGACGTTTTTCAAATACTACTGCGTCATTATACAGCTTTTTATAAGCGTCAGGGTAATCTACAGATTCTTTTTCTGTACCTTTCTTCTTTAATTTAGCAGTTTCTAATGCTTGCTTATATTTCAACGCTTGCGTAGCATAAGGATCTACAGTAGGACTTTTACGAATATATTCTTGATTATCTGTATAAGCTCTTTGCATGAAAGCATTAGCTGCATCTTCTTCTGTTGATCCGGGATGATTTCTCATCCACGTTTGCATATGCATTTGTGCTTGCGGAGTAGATAGTATTCCACTTCTATTGGCATCCAGTATGTCTTTAATTTGCTGTCCTGTAACACCGGTCCAAATAAATCCACCTTCTCTACCAAGATAGCTATCCTTCAAATTATTTACATATTCATTAGTTAAGTCTTTTATAGAAGAATAAGCTAAAGGAACTTCATTAAATAATCCTGAAGTAGTAGTATCCCAGTTAGTAAAATCTCTATCATGCCATAATGGATTATATTTATCATGTAGCATTAAAATTTGAACTTGCTTTGCATATTCATCGAAATTGGCAGCATTCTGTTTTAATGCAGAAAGTTTAGCTCTATCTACATTATTTATTGCAGATTGTAGAGCCATTTGCCATTCCATACTTTTTATTGCTTCTGGATTCTTAGCAGCTTGATCAATAATCGGAAGTACTTTACCTCTAGTTTCTGCATCCCAAGTCTGCATATCTTTCATAGATCTAGAACGAAATTCAGCCCATGAGTTTGCAGCAGTTCTATAATCTGCTAAAGCTTTGTCAACTCTTTCATTTGCCTGCTTACCCAATGTGTATAATTGTTCAAAAGGAATTGGAACATAGGTGTCTATAAATTGAGCTTGTGCAGGATTGTCATATCTATTTACTGCCATAACTATACTGTTAAACTATCAACTAAACTATTTACTGTACCGTATCTTAAGAAATTCTGTAAATAAGGTAATATCTGACGATCTCTACGTGCCTGATTACGCATCTTTTCTTTAGTCTGAGACCATTGACCTAACTGACCAGCAGCAGTAGCACCAAAGTTTCTTGCAGCAGCTCTATTACGAGCGTTTAAGTCATTAGTAAGTACAGTATTTTGTACATATTGCTGACCTAAATTGTTCATCATATTTGCGTATTCACCTAAATATTGATTATTAACATTGTCTCTATTAGCATATACTGAAGTATTCTGAGCATATTCCCCAGTAGCTAATTGATTTCCATATACTAAATTCATACCAGTATTAGGATTAAGTCTAGCCATGTTGTTACGAGCAATTGCTCTAGATCTTCTATTAGCCGCAAGAGTAGGCTCTATGTTAAGTCTACGACTAGCCATAGCTCTATTAATAGCTCCAGAGTAAGGATTAAGAACTTGATCTTCTATTTCAGGTCTACGTCTACTTTGAATCCAATTATATAGTATAGGAGATAAACCAGACAGACTATTAAATGATGGTTTGTCTTTTGTATTGGAACGTTTAGGAGCCGCTGGAAGTCCTGCATTAATTTTTTCTGCAGTAGGTTTATTGGCTACTATACCCAAAGATGGTGCTTGTAATAATTCTGGAACAGGCGCTTTAAGAAATACTTCGTCGGGTTTATTGATAGGAATTTTAGATTTTGCAGTACCTGTCTTAACTGTATTTGTAGATTTTGATACAGCAACTACACCAGGCAATGATACTTCATGGAAGTCATATATAGGTTCATTTACACCTACAGGTATTGTCTCCACAGTAATAGGGTTTACGCCTTGTGTAGGTACAGCTTCTCCATAAGGAGCTGCAGTCATACTAGAATTAGTAGAATTCCAATACTTTCTACTACCTAAACCACCTCGTTGATTTAAACTATTTACGTCGAATGCTTCATTCATTGCACTATTGGCAGTTGTAGCTTCTGCTGGTTCTGTAAAGAACTTTTTTAAAGCATCAGCATAAATACCAAAAGCTTCACCACTCAATAAAGGTATTTCTTTACCCAGTTTTCTAGATTTACCATCTGCATATGCAGGTATTCCTTTTACTTTAGGCTTAATACCTTTCTTAGCTTTAATTGCTTCTTGCTCTGTAAGCAATTGTTCATACATTGCATTTGCATTTCTTTTATTTAACATATCGGTATTCTTAGCAAATATGTCATTACCTTTACTCTTTTTCGTCATTTTAGTAAGTTTTTCACCTTCTTGTGCAAATGTTCTATTTGTACCAGGTCTCTTAATTCTATCAGATAAAACAGATTCAAGATTAGAAGCATCTATTAAATGATTGTCTGTACCTGGTTTACTATTAGGTACTTGTTCAATATTACCAAAATCATCTCTTATTACTTCATTATTATCTACATAAGCTAAATCTGGTAATATACCACCATTTTCAAAAGTATAAGCTAAAGAATTATCATCCCAATATTTTTGTTCAAGTGTAGCTGCATTACCTTTCCCCATTGCTATTTCTTTAGCATTTGCTTTAATACGCTTCTGTTTATTAATTGCATTCTTTCTAAAGATACTTGATACAAGGTTGCCAACACCACCTACAACTCCACCTACAGCTGTACCAATACCAGGAAGAATAGCAGAGCCTACAGAAGCACCTTTGGCAGCACCCCCTAGAGTACTGCCAGCAATATCTGCACCAGATCCTTCTTCTGTAAAGCCTTGTAAACCAGCTCCCAATATAGAAGCAACCTCTAAACCTTGATCTATACCAAAAGCATAAGCTGGAACTTTCTTTTTATTTATTTTCTTTTTCATATTATATCAATGAATATCTGTATGCTGTACTAATATAAGGAACTTTAAACGTATTACCACCATTACAATCATACTTATAATGACAGATTAAATATTTCCCTTTCATTCTATCTCTATAAGATTTGTTTACTAATTCTTCCGCTTCATTTAATTCTCTACTACTGCGAGGAATACAGAACTTGTAAGTATCTTCTCTATAATCTATATCATCTTGAGTAAGAGTAAAACTAGTTTGTCTTTTAGTTTCAAAGTAGATGTTATCAAAGTTAGTATCGTAAGTAAAGTCACCACCATATTCAACATTATCAAATGTTTTAGTTTGAGGGTACTTATCATTTACTATAAATCTAACATAAGATACTTTATCTTTACCTGTAAACATATCTAATTCATTACCTGAATTATACTTATATACAGCTAAATTCTTGTATATCATTAATTTATCTGTAAATTCAGCATACCAATCAGGTCTATAAGTATAGAATGAAGTAAAAGCTCCAACTTGTTCATTAAACACTAAAGTCTTATCTTCTAGAGTAAGAAGAACTTCATTGTATTTCTTATCATATACAGATATAGGATCATTTGTAATTATGTCCTTATTATCGTGTAAATAAGATTGTACACCTTTTAATTTAGATACAGTACGTAATTGATTATCAAAACCACATATTTCATTTCTATCAGCATCATACCAATATACTGTACTATCTGATTGTGTTGCAGTTCTTAATTGATTCTCTTTAGAACCATTCTTAGTAGTAAAGTAATCAAACCTAGTTAATACACCACCAGTACCTAACGTAAGTGCACCTGCATTATTATCTTGGATAAGAGAACGTTCATTTACAGCAAGTGTGCCAAAAGCGTCAGTTTGCCAGAACAACAAGTTATTCTTAAACAGCTTTAAGTTATTTATAGAACCAAATCTAGTATCGACATCTAAGTAATTAGCAACTCTAAATTTAGTCCACGAATCTGTTACTTCTAAGTTAGTCTTAGGTTCTGAATTCATTACTCTGGTATCTGTATGTAAATTATCTATACTATAGATTGATTTACTAACATAGTTTTTAGCTCTGGGTTGAGCAGAATAAGCATCATTATAAGCATATAATGGCGTATTCTGAACATATATAGAACCTACTTGTACAATATCATTCTCTACAAAATGATTTGCATATCCTGTACCAGATTCATAGGTTTTAGCTGTACCTACAGTATCAGTTCTCAATGAAAGATTAATAGAAGACTCTAATGGTATATAAGCACCATTATATGCTCTAATTCTTTCATTATCTGGTTGTTCATAGTTATCACTAGCGTTATGATATGCAAACATACAATTAGCATAATCTAATACACCAACATATGTATCGCCACCGAATACGTTTACTTTAGTATTACTGTTGTCTTTTACACTAATATAAGATCCTGTACTAATGTATACAGAGTTTTGTCTTGTAGCATAGCTATTACCACCATAAGGTGTTACAGACTGTTTTAAATTGGCAATGAGGATTGTATTAGCACTTTCAGGTCCAGCAGCTAATTCTGGTACTTCACCAACCATAGTATTACGAGAAGTCATATCCGTACTCTGAAATATTGCACATACCCCATGAGGTCCAACTTTCCTAACGTTGTTATCATCATAATCACTAGCCTTAGATGTATCTCCGTATACCCAGTTATAGTATACCATGCTACCTACATTGGTAGCTTTAGTTCTCCATGCATCGTCATCTAAGTCAAAGGGATCTGTATTAGTAGCAATTGTAATGTCCTGAATTGATGCAGAATTATAACCACCTGTAGTAACTTTATTATAGTACTTAGCTAAAGTAGCATCGTACCATGATTCTGCACCCATATAGATTGCATTGTTTGCAGTAGATTGTTTTACAGAATCACCTATAGCCGTAACCGAAGTATAAGCCCAACCGCTATTCTTAGCCCAACTAGCAGAAGTATTTGAGGTTACATTCTTTAAATCATGTTTTGAAGCTTTTGCCCCAACTAACACCTTAACTTTATCACCACTAGGTATAACTTTATCATTGGCAGGAGTACCATTACCCATAGATTCATCAGGAGATATTGAAGATCTTAGTCTATATATACCTTTAATCTCTGTAGCTCTGCCTGTTACTTCAGATGCATTTGTTCTATTGACACATATTTCTGGTGAAATAAATAAGAAATATTCATTAGCATTCTGACTACTAAAGTCAAAAGCATGTGCATATTTATTATTTTGTGACACCATACCGTGAGAAGTAGAATAAGTAAGATATGGAAAAGCAGTTAATTGATTTGTATTATCATAATTACAAACACAACTAACAGCTCCTTGCATCAATATTGTTCTATCTGAAATAGTTCTTTCACATCTTACAATCTCATAACCAGTAATCTTCTTACTTTGGATTAAATCACTTGGTATATTAACTGTGAATTGTACACCTAATGGGTGTGTAACTACTTCTAGACTATTAGTAGTACTACCACCAATATCTACTCGCATACCTGAAGTAAAGATGTTGTAACCAGGTGCACTAGCTTTAGGCATTCTTATATCTGCAATCCAGTGTGCAGAAGATGCTACATTTTCTTCATTGTAGAATACAATAGCAAAACGATATATTTCATCTCTCATATAACTCCTTGCCATTGATTCTATTTCACTATTACTATAGTTTAATACCTTAGCAGTAGCATCAGCAAAAGATAAAGACCCTGCATCTGACCAGGAACCATCTTCCTCAATGTTATATAAATCTAGAGTAGATGTAGAGCGTGCTTTAGAGTTTAATGAGAAAGAATCTTCAGCATAACCTGTCCTAGATGTAGGTGCATCACTTTCAATTAGATTGGTTTTTATAAACCTATATGAAATATTTTTACCTATACCACCATATACATACTTACCTGTAGCATCTGGAGCATATAAATACTGACTATTATCATCATAGTTTGCAGGACAAATACAGTCGTGATTAGTTGGTATATCTTTAGTACTTATTTCTGAAGTAGAAAATGTTATAGAATCTTGTCCAGATGTAGAAGTTAATAATATTTGACCATTCTTATTACATCTATATGCTCTAGCATCAAATTCATCATCACTAATATCCCAAGTCTGTTCAGTAATATTAGCAGCAAATAACATATTATCTTTAGATTCTATTACTTTGGGAGTAAATATATAAGTACTTAAACCATTGAATTCTTCTAGAGTAAGCTCATCGATAACTGAACCACCTTTATCTTCATAGACTAAAGTATTATTTGAAATACTTATTTCATCTATCACTGTGATAACCGGTTCTGCAGTATTACTAGAGTAATATATAGAAATTATTCTAGCTCTACTAAAAGAGTTAGTATCAACAGTAGTCTGTAGTTTAATGGATCTATTAGTAGTTTCTTCTTTAGAACTACCATAGATATCTTGGCTATTGGTGTTTTCTAAACTCCTAGATACTGTAATAATTGGAGATAAAACAGATATGGATGTTTCAGATGTTCTGGGATTAAATAGTTGATAGCAATATTGATACTTACCGGCTTTCAATCCACCTGTACCTAAACCTTTAAAGAATAAAGGTGGTAATTGACTCTTTGGTGATATATTTAAAGAGTCTACATTAAGATTAGGATGAGTTGTGGCTACATTTAATACTCTAATCTGATGTACCCCATCACACCAGTATATCTTAACTAAATCATCAGATTCCCATTTACAAACACTACTAACAGCATAATGACCATCTATAATAGGAATATCCAATGCTACATTGGACGCTACTGTAGTCACTATAGGTTCAGTTTCAGATGCACCAAAATCGTATCTATATATATTGAAGTTACTACCTTTCTTAGTAAACACAATTGCCCAATCCCTAATTGTATTTGTATGGACTATTGTTTCACCATTCAATGTCAATGTAGGATTGAGCTTACGCACACCTTCAATATTCTGCATTACTCCAGTAGAACTATTATCATTGGCAATAATACGTATGTTTTCTGCCCATTGATATTGTCCTGAATCTATAACTGAATAGTCTAGATCACAGTTCATTCCCTTCTGAAAAGTATTTGTTTGTCTTTGTGCATTCATTATGTAGTAGCATTATAAATTATTTGACGTTCCCCAGTATGACTATAGAAGGAATTATGATCTCTAAACTCAGGAACAATCTTATTCCAATTGTTCTTTATAGATTCTAAACCATCTTCGTTAGGCATCAATGCTTCCGCATATGCTTGATTCCTATAGAAATTCCAAGATCTACGAATATCATAATATACTTCCCTATTCATTCTACCATTAAGATACTCTGGGTATTTCATTTTCATTGTAACATACCAGTATAGAGCTTCAGTATATGAGGTCATGTCTGGTATTAAAGCATAACCTTCTTCATCTGTATAAATACCACTGTATGATAGCTTAAGATAACCACATGGAGCGTTGCACATAATATAACCAGGTTTAACAGTATATTGTATACCTAAACTTGGATTTGCTGTATCAAAATAAAAAGCTTGATGATCACCTATAGTGTGTTGATTAATTAAATTAGATACTATAGTTCTAAGATTCTGATTTGTATTAAGCATTTCAATTGCTTCGGTTTTATCTATATTACCATACATATCTACCACTAGATTCACCATCACATCATTCTGTACAATCATATTTGGATCGCAGTGTTCACATTTGCAATCATGTCTACATTCCTTAGTATGCCCAAAATGATCACAACAATCACAACAGCAATCGTCATGATCCCATACAGCAAATGAGCCTGTGGCTTTTCTAGTTGGAAACCACGGTCCATCACAATTAAATGAATACGCTACTTGATGAAGCTGATGTAAATCACATGGTATCTGAGCTTGATGATTGTGTATTTCTACAGTCTTTACCTTAGGTTCTAATTGTGTAACTGCACCAATTTTTTCCATTCCTTCAGCAATCCATTCTCGTATATCGGTGATCTTTATATCATCTTCTTTTAAATCAAGATCTGCGATTATCTTAGCTATGACAGTTTTTGTTGATGTTAATTTCGTTATCATAGTCTTCTTACAATTCTATGTAATCTCTTACATGATTCTTTAATATTTGTGCCAGATGTCTCTTGTTATCTCTTGTCATTATCAATTGATATTTTGTTTTATTCTTAGTAAGCATATTCTGTTTATTCCAATAAAAACGATATTTGTATCCCCCAGTATGTTCATTCAAATGGTATATGATCTTATCATACTTCTTACTTTCAGCATAATCCATTCTCAAACTTTTGCCAGTATATTCTTTAGGTTTATGCTTTACTATGGATAATGTACCCATTCTACAAGGTAATCTGACTTCTTTTCCGTTTTCAATTATCTCGTCTCTTAAGTATCTAAAGTAATCTGAAACAATTTGTCTAAATACTTTATAAGAAACCTGATATAGTGGATTGTCTTCTACGTAATTACAATAACTATCATAGAAGTCAGCAATCGTATAAGCTTTTCTATTGTATTTAGTTTCTTGCATTCAGTTCGTTGTTAACGTCGTTTGTACTATTGTTCGTAGTGTCACTAGGGACTCGTAACATGATATTCAATTCTCTTTCAAATATCATTTGTTTAATCGTAGGTATCATATTTGCTGGCACTGGATACGGAGTATCATCTCTATCAAAACACTCACCAGCTTGGGTAGGATCTTCTAATATACCTTCTATTTTAACATATTCTAAGTGTTCAGGACCAAGTATATACAGATGATTGCCTTTTATATAAGCAATGTAATCACTGCAAGTATATTTTCTACTTACTTGATATTTAGCTTTGGTTTCTGTACCAAGTTGAATTAAATCACCATTCATATCTTTTACAGCAACCAAACCTAAACCAAAATGTAAGTCAATGAAATTAGGTATCTCTTCATCTGATTTGTAGTTATAACCACCAGTACAATTACTTACTTTGGATATGTGTAAAGGTCCAATAGTTTGTATATACTCTGGATTTATATCTCTACCCTTATCTAGATCCTGTTTAATTAAATATGCTCTATATTGATGTATCCATTGCTCTATCTGTATACGGGATAGCTTTTCACTTTCGCTAACATCGCTATCCCTCACAGTAATTATGATATCATCAATTATTGTATTTAATGAATTAAATGTCATAATTAATTATTTTAAATAGTTTCTACATACAATCCAACAAGAGCTGACAAATCATGTGTAAGAGGTTGTTCACTATTTCTTGTACATTTATATTTTATACCATTTTGGATATAATATTTATCTTTGAATATTTCCATAGGTGGAATATAAATAATAGGATCATCTATAGTACCTTCATGTTCTTCATCCACTACTTTCCACAAACTTGCAGTAGCCATAGAAGGTTTCCAGTTTTCCTGTGTTGTGTGCCCCTGGATACATTCCCAAAGAATATTATCAGATAAATATCTTTCTCCTACTTTAACAGTGATACCTGCAACCCATTCTGGATAATGATCTTTAATTTGTAATGCTTCACCCGGAGTAAGATCATATGTATTGATTTCTTTAGTAATCTCTTCATTAAGAACATTCAAAGCTAAGATACGACTAAAGTCTCTATTAATTACAGGTTCTTCTTCTGTACTAGTCCACTCTTCACTATTTAACAATTCAATAAAAGTTGGATCACTAAATGAATATCTTGGAAATGATTCATCTTCGAAAGGTACTAACATTTCTTCATGTAGAATAACTTTACTCTGATCTATACTTGTTCTCATTTCGGGCAGTATTTCAATACCATGTGATTTTGCCCACAATAAATCTACTATCGCGTATTTCATCTATTTTTATTTCTTTTTATTATACAAATTAACAAATTCATTTACATCAAGATAGTCAATCCCGAAATTTTCTGCGGTTCTTTTATCACTATCAGAAAACTGTCCTTCAAGTCCACTTGCGTCACCTATCATAAGTGTAACAGATTTTATGTAATCAAAATCATCGCCAACATAGTTTTCACAAAGATGATTAAGCATTCCTACGTTTGGTTTTCTATACAAATCATTTTTATCATTCGTGGTGCAATATTCCGAATAGCATTTTACTCCGCAATATTCTTTTACGCATTGTGATACATATTCTATTTTAGATTGAAATCTTTGATGATCCACAAAACCAGCTTCAATTCCCCCTTGATTACTTACAATTAAAACATACTCAGGAGAAAACTGCTTAATTGCATCCAAAACATCAAATTTGATTTTCATATCCCAAATTCCTTTAGGAAATGTTTTGCCACTTAATGTCTCAATTAACGTATCATCCAGATCACAGAATAAAACTTTGTACTTCTTCATATTATTTTGCTTTTAAAGTTTGTAAATAGTTATATGCTTTTATACAATCCTCCTTGGAGAGGACTGTAGGATAAATCGCTAAGTTTCTGAAAGCAATTTTAGTATAACTGTTACCTGAATATCCTATAGTTAAGAGATTTTTACTGGTAGATTCCGTTTCTTCATTATAAATAGATTCTTTCCAGTCTTTTGAATAAATCCTGCCATCAGAACAAATTGCATTAACGGTATTTTGATCGGGAATCAAATTATTTCTACCATTTTTTATGTTAATAAGTATTGGATTATAATTATAAATGACTATACTATCAAATTTTACAATACCAGCATTGTCATTTTTCCCTGTATTTATAAGCTCCCAATCTCCTATTACAGTCCAATCATTACCCATTTCAAATGTAGACGAAGTTATCTTATCATCCACCCCATCAGTAACCAGATATCCTTCGTATTCGGGGATTTGCTCTATAGTAATGTCACAGGATTCTTGTACCTTATTTAAGGTAAATCCATACCAATCTCCATTTGCTTTAAATGGAAAAGACGGTAATGTATAAGTTCCATCTTCTGATATTTTATATAATTGTTGCCCTTCAGAAGTTGCTTGTCTATAAGATAGGGTTTGACCATCTTTCAGTCCATAAACTTTTATCTTATAAGAAGGAACTATAAAAGAAGGTTGTTCAGGATAGGATTGATAATATAACTGTGTAGACGCAACTTTAACTGAAGTTATATTTACAGAATAACTCGTCCAAGTTAAATCCGCTCTATAAGTAGATTGAACCCATCTACCACCAGTATAATTCTCAGCATACAACCCATACCCACTCCCTTCTGCAAACCCAAAATTCGACAGTACAAGATCATTACCATTGCCCGTAATGTTGGCAATAGTAGCACGATCTTCGTCCTCGTTGGTTTTGCCTACCACTGTCCATGCCTGGTCGGGAAAGAGCCAGGGATAGGTTTTGACGAAGTAGTCTTTGATCTTGGTCAGTTCTTCTTCGGTGGCATCGTGGTCGAGAAATACAAGTTCCCAGATAGCAAAATTAGCAAATTCATTTCTTTGAGGATATGACCTGCCTAAAACAAGTGAATTTGTCGCATCTTTGTTTCCATTGGCAATATTAACTCCATTATACTTAGATGTTGTTTGCCAAGAAAAAGGAGATTTTGAATATTGTAATGTTATTTGAGTAGCTCCATACGAAATAGTTTGCTCTGCTCCTTTATTGTAATTTTCAAAAGTGAACGCACCATTAAAAGATTGATCGGATGCGTTTGTCGCTATAGCAGATATTGCATTTGGATTATATGTAATCCACTGTCTCAACGCCACAACCGTATATCCCTTTTCCTTAGTCAGAATAGGGAAGTTATCACAGACACCATAATCGTCTACTCCGTCAAAAACGAGTGCACCGGGGTAGAGGGGAAGTTGTTCGATGGTGATATTGCAAGATTCCTGTAATTTTAAGAACCTGAATCCGTAATAAGCATTTTTAGCTCCAACATCAAAACTTGGTAGATGATATATACCATCATTTTCAATTCTCATTATAACAAATTGTTGTGTTCCATTAGAAACATATTCAATTCCTTGTCCGTCTGTTAAACCAGAAACTTTGATAGTACATGATAAAACCCTAAATCCAGTATCACTTGGTCGTGATTGATAAAATAATTGAGCAAATCTATTATCCTTTATTGATCTTGCATTAAAAGACTTATAAGTCCAAGTGACATCAATTCTTGATTTTACCTTATACCATCTATTACTATTATAGTTCTCTGTATATCCACCCACCCCACTCATTCCACCCCAAGCGAAGTTCTTCATTTGCAAATCATGCCCATTACCCGTCTTATCTACCCATACAGGATTGGTAGCCATCTGCTCATTAGTAAGACCGGAAGCGGAATATCTTGCAATCATACCAGGAATAGATGGGAAATCATCATCGTCGCCTTCTGAAGTAGGGGTATAAAGACCATATTTACGTTGAGCTTGTTCTTCCATTAATTTCCTGTATTGCTCATACCAAGACTTATAATCTAATTCAGGACCTGCTACACTTATAAGCTTATCTGTATCTTCTACATGTGTTTCATAATGTTTCTTCATACTTATAAGTTATTTATTGTTATTGTTATTTGTTCTTTATTATCCATCGCCTTCTGAAGTAGGGGTATAAGCTTGTTATAAGCTACAGTAGAATTAGATATCCAATCTTCTTTCATCCCATCCCAAGTACCTACCAGTATACATCCTTCAGTATCAGATGTTTTATTGCCCGTATGGATACGTATACCTAAGAAGTGAGGTACATTAAGTATCTCAGGCATAATACGCTTAAAACGGCTAGAATAGCTTAATTTCACCTCATATGTACCAGCAGGTACAGCTGTGTCCCCATACACCTTTTCCTTGCATTTACATGTAATTCCTTTAGGTGTATTAGGACATACTTCAGGTAATGGTCTTACTGGATCTTCAAGTGTATCCGATATATACGCACCATCTACATATAACTCCCCAATAGTATATTCATTAGTGCGAAATATTCTATCTAATCTGAGTTCCATTACGCAGCAGGTGTTTCTAATGCAGCAACTCTCTCTTCTAAAGCACTTACTTTAAGAGTTAATGCAGTAATCAATTCCCTTACTTCACTATCGTTGTAATTTGATAAACCTGCAAGCTTGGTCTTTTCTTCTGTGGTATAATCATTAGTAGATAATCCTTTACCAGTTTGTTTATCTACTTTACCTGCAATAAGTTCTGCATGTGTATTAATAACATCAATTAATTCAGGTAAGCTATCCATAATTTCAGGAGCATCTCCAATTAAAGCATCAATCTTAGCTTCAATTTCATTTTCACGTCCAGTTGCCCTACTTATTTCAGAAGTGAGATCACTTCTTAGATCTTTAATATCTGATGTAGCTTTATTATTTACATAAACCCAATTCTTACCATCAAAATACTTCAAATCACCACCATTAGGATTAGAAGCTAAGTCTGCCCAATATTTAACAGATGCCGGATTAGGTTTAATTGTACTCCCTAATATATCGTATTTATTATTATATGTATTCATAAGTTATTAAAATAAAAAAGGTTGACTATTTAGTCAACCTTTGTGTTTTAGATTTCAATTTGTTTCTCCTCAGCTTGAGGAACCTTTTCATTAACCTCTGGACGAACAGTAGTTACATTTTGTAAAAGTTGCTTAAGCTCTTTCACTTCAGCTTTTAATTCATCAAGTTCTTTGAAATCTTTTGTCACATTGGTTGTTATGTCCGGAGTTGTATTAAGTAATTTTAAGATGTCTTCACATCTCCTCATCTCTTCATCGTATTTTAATACGCTTTCCTTTTTAACTTTGCAGTCATTATAGGATTGCTTAACCATATCTACAATTTGAGTTTTATCTGTAGCTATAGTAAGTCCGATGGTAGAATCGGTCATCATTGTTTTATCTTCAGATACTGACAGTTTCTTCTGCTCACCGTCACAAGAGATAACTAAATCTACAAGCTTACGCCTATTTTGCATAGGCATTGGGAATTGACCTGGTGGCAATGGTTCATCGTAGGGTTTTGATACACTTACTACTTTACCTAAACTGTATGTAGTACTCTTTTTAAAAGTACCTGTAATCTCGAGTACGTGTATATTTGTACCCGGCGTTAACTGTGAGAATGTCATATCTTTAAGTTTAAAAAGATATGGGCAGGTATTACTCGCTGCCCATATACTTAGTTAATATATATTAGGCAGCTGGAGCTGCAGCCACAGTGTAATGATTCATAACCTGAATAACATTATCGCATTTATTGTAATAAACCCAATATCTGTTACCAGCAGAGATTTCAGAACCAACTAATGGTGTGCTATCTCCTTTTACTACAGGTATATTGTTGTTATTTGAAGCAGTGCTTACTGAACCAGTAGTAGATACAAACACAGGAAGTGTTGCACTAGCAGTGGCAGGAGTATGTCTAACCTCTAATACAAACACACCTTCTCTAGGAAGTCTACACCACACTTTGGGACAGATACCCAGATTAGAAATATCTAACAGATGTGTTGCGAGAATCTCTGTCTCTTTTCATATCTTCTTCACGTCTATCTCTATCCATTCTATTTCTTTCAGGATAAGCATAACGATCAGAATATTCATATTCATCCTCTATTTCATATCTAGAGTAAGGATATGACATTCTACCAGAAGATCTTCTTTCTCTACCATATTTATAATCTGAATCATATTCACGATCATGAGACATATGTTCATATGCTTTATAATCGTTATCTTCATCATCACACATTATATAAACATAGTAATGCCACATCTTGCCTTCTGAGATGTCTTTGTCACAAATCCAAGCTTTGGTAAGTTCTGCAAAATGTTTGGTACTAGCTCCACCAGTTATTGCTACAACAGCTTTATAAAAATCCGAGTAGATCATATTCATGGCTACATACCAGTCCCATTTATTGTGTTTCTCTGATTTTAAATTTATGCCCATTTGATTGGCAACGGACGTTGTCTCTTCAACTGTCCAATGAGGACCTTTTGATCCATCCTCATTTTCCATGCCTTCTACTGCGTATCTGGCATGTTCCTCATCAAAGTGAGGACCATTTATAGCTTCATATACATTAGCACAGAGTTCTGATTTAAGTATTCTGAAGCCCTTTTCCAACAGATTATCTTCATGTTTATCCATAGCTTTACCCAATTTAGTTAAAGCTTCTGTTGGGGAAGGATGGCGTTTAATTTGATCTAATATTCTACTTAAATGCATAGTTTCAATTTATTTATTGATTAATATTAAATTGAAATATTTTGCAAATTACTTTGTAATTTTGATAACTCGAGTATCTAATACTCTTATTAAATCATTAGAATTGATAATTTTGTAAGATTCGACTTTATCTTTTTTAAAGTCGAAATGTATTAACCGTTGAAACCAGTTTTTATATTTCTTTCTATATACTTTTTCTTCGGTTATAAATAAATCTTGATGATTATATATCTCTGGAATACAGGTTATAACTGAATCTATTCTATTTATTTTGATTGTAGTCAATGGATTTGACTGAAGTTCTACATTGAAGTTTCTATCTATAGGTATTGTCTTTACTATAGTGTCTGTCAATACGGTGGACATACTCATTACTTCTTTTAACTTCTTATTCTTTATTTTAAGTTGATCTTGTGTTTTTGATAACTCTTGTATTAAACTATCTTTAGAATGTTTGAAATCTTCTATATTAAGTTTTAATACTCTATTTTCATTTTGTTTATTACTTAGGATCGATTGATAAGATTCAATATTATTACGAGCATCTCCCAACTCTTCATCCAGTTTATTTACTTTGTTTCTTAAGACATAATTGGATATTCCTAAGTAAGTTATAATGGTTATTATCAATACTCTAAGATAATTCATATCATTTAATCTTTTTTACTAGTTTCTTAATCTTTGGTAAATCTTCTTTGTCAATTGTAATATCTAGATATTTTTCACCTTTTTTCTTCAAGAATTTTTCAAGTAAGTTCCACGGTCCAGTGGGATCTAAAGTGTGTAAGTTTTCAATTATAGACCATAACTCAACACCTGCAATCAATCCCGCAAAACCTTCCACAAGATGTGCATTAAACGACGTAAGAATATACTGGTCTACTAAATGACCGCAACTAATCATTAAAGAACTGAAATACAATTTCTTGAGGGTCGCCCAAGCTTTTCTTGATTGTATCTTATCATTTTTACTTAGGGAAACTCTGATTCCTAAAATCATATCAATGATAATTAATATGCCTACAGCAACAATAGGAATCCAAATTGGTAAAAAGAATGTGCTTATAGCACTGGCTAAGGTAGTACTAACACATGTAAAAAATTTAATTGGACCATCATTTATTAGTTCTTTAAAATAATTCACTGTAGAAACACTTGAGGCTTTTATTATAATATCATTTATATATCTAAACATGATTGAAGATTCGTAAAACTTTGAAAAAACAAAACGCTAGACAATCTAAAAGAATGCTAGCGTTCTGAAAATTATATGATACTTAGAGCTTGATATATAAAGTAAACGATTATATTAAATAAAGGTTCCTCTTATAAAGAGGACTATTACGTACCTAATAGCGGTTATTGAACCACTGTTACAGTAGATAAATCAATAGGATAAAAAGATCTTATTTGTGAGACATGATCTGTAGGTACACGATCTCCACCAAATAAATGTGGACTGTTTATATGTCCCACAAATGCCCAAACCGATTCTGTATCACCAAGAGTAGAAGACCAATAATATCCATCGACTGGATCTCCTTCTATCAAAGCTAAATATTCATTAACTTCATCTATGTGCTGATACAATTCCTGCCATTCTCCTAAAGCGCCTATATAACCAGCGGTATTACCATTAGGCCATTCAACAAAAACTGCAAATATCGCCTCATATATTCTATCCCAATCATTGCTTATAATTGTTTCTGAGTTAGAATAACCTTTAAAATCTTTTAAAGCAACTTCTTTATCTTGTGTAGTTACTACACTGGGAAATTCATCAATCAAATGTCCATCAGTGACAAAAGGATATAAATGACCATCTTCTATAATTTGAATACAGAAAGCACAATTATCAGTTATTACAGCTACACCCATTGCTTTAGAATTATTTTCAATATCCCATTTATCCTTTTTAAAGAGTTTGTTATCTACATCAAGGATATATACTCCATTTGCTATCGTTGGATACACTTTAGTACTACCCAAATACATAGCTTTTACTGGAGTAGCACCAACATATGCATTTTTAATATCTTTATTAGTCATAGTTAACCTGTTATTATATAAAGTGTATTAGAATCCTTAACGGTAAGTTTATCATATGCGGTTTGAGTCAATTTTATTATATTGGTTACAGTGTTGCTGGTTACAGGGGTGCCTACGGAATTTATGTATGTAAGTTTATAACTGTTTGAAGAATCTTTTATAATGAGAGCGACTTGACCAACCTTTTTTGAACTCATAATAGAGTAATAATAGTCATAAAAAGTAATATTGGATACTATGTTTATATTATTGCTTGCATCATAATTTAAAAACGCTCCAAAAATAGGTTCGCTTGTGCCAGATGATCCAAATTTACCTGGTTCTGCTTTATCGTAATTTATAAAATACATGTAATCGTTATTTGGAGTTATCTTACCATCAAAAGCAGATACAATTGCATTATACTCTTGTGCTGTAACTGTAGTTTTGTTCTTATCCTCAAACTTAATAGCATTAATAGCATCAAGAATATTGTTCTGCGTTTCTTGTGGTAATACTACGTTACTAGTTGGTATTGCTTTGTATTGACCGTTGTCGGAGAGGTATTTTGTACCGGAGCCAGTATTTTGTAAACTTTGTCGATTAGATACCGAAGTATAGGTCTTGTTACTCTTATTAATAATTACGGTTGTTACCATTAATCCTATAGAGTGATCACCGGAGTCTACTGTTAAAAAATTTGTTATAATACTATATGTTTCAGTAGAATTACTAATTGTTATCGGGCTAAATCCATCAGGATCCGTTTCAATTCTTGCTGTTGTTATTCCTTTATTTACTGCATCAACTATCTTTTGATAGTTTTCATCTGATAATGTACCACTTTCACTTGGAAATAAAGTTGTTAAGTCAAGATACTGATTGCTAGCTATAATCTCTGACCATTGCTTATTTTTCCTACCATATGTTTTACCATCTGAAGGCGCATCAGGAAATTCTTCTACACCGTAATTGGGTAGTTTTACCCACTCTCCATCTTTCTTTACTTTTATTGTACCCATATTATACTAAAGTTACATAGTTATTTATTAAACTTGATAAATCATGTGAAAGTGGTATTTCACTATTCCTAATACATAAATACACTTTACTATTTTGTGTATAATATTTATCCTTAAATAATTCCATAGGTGGTATATAAGGTATGGGATCTTCTAATGTACCAGCATGATCTTTATCAACCACTTTATATAAAGATGCTGTATCTACTCCAGGAATCCAATTTTCTTGTAAAGTATGATCCTGTATTACTTCATATAGTACATCTGAATTGTTTGTTACTACTCTAAATCTAAAACCCTTAGTAACAGAAGTACCATAAGAAGCATCTCCTTTTCCCCATACAGGATAAAGTGTTTTCATTTCTAAAGCTTTATCCGCAGTAAGTGAAGAAGCGTTAATTATAGTTCTAATAAAATTAATAGCTTGTGCTTGTTCGTTATCAAACTGTCCCGTATCAACTATTTTCTTTATTTCATCATAAGATGGATAATGATTAAATACATGTTCATTGTATTTATAATGAATAATATCATCTTCAGTTTCCTTATCCTTATCTACTTGAACGTCCCATCTTACTGCCCATTCATTTAAACCTAAGTATTCAACAGAAATAGGGATGCTATTACTATGTGCAATTCTTGTCATAACCTAATAATAAAATTTTAAGTTCTTTTATACTATTTGTTCCTGTGAATTTCTTCCACAAATTAAAGCAATTACCATATCTACACCATCCCCAGTAAGAAGATAGGGATCTAAATTTCTTATTAAGATTAATGTATTTAGTTTTCCTATAGAACTTCTTTTTCATATCCTTTCTTAATTTCATATGACTGTGTCTAAAAACATAGCCTAAGAAATCAATTCCTCTATCATCTACAGGATATATTTGCCAATCATGTTTCACTTCTAATTCAAGATGTGAGATCATGTATTCTTGTATCTTTTGTAATGCTTGATGTAATTCTTCTTTATTGGAAGAAAGTAGAACCATATCATCACAATATCTGAAGTAATGTTTAATCTTTAATTCCTGCTTTACCCATCTATCAAACCACGTTAAATAAAGATTAGCAGCAAATTGTGATATATAATTACCAATAGGTAATCCTTTATCTGTAGAATAAATTATCTCAGATATTAAATTTAGAAACCTTTTATCTTTGAATATTCTATTAAATAGATCCATCATAATCTTTTGATCTACAGAAGGAAAGAACTTCTTTACATCTAGTTTCAAACAATATTTAGTATTTTTTGGATCTGTTTTTAATGCATGTTTCAATCTTTTTACTGCTAAGTGAATACCTCTACCTTTGATACAACTATAAGTATCCGAAGTAAATCGCTTAACTAAATAAGGTTCTATGACATTCATTATAGCGTGATGAGCTATACGGTCTGGAAAGTAAGGTAATCTGTATATTTCTCTTTCTTTATGACCTCTATCAGCAATAATAGTATAGATATCATATTCAGATGTTTTATAAGTACCTTCGATAAACATCCTTTGTAATTTTAATAAATTCTCATGTGAATGTTTATCAAATTTAGCAATACCATAACGTTTAGATTTGTTAAGTCTTGCTTTCTTATCTGCTAGAACAAGATTGTTAAAATCGATAATTCTATTGAAAATATTACCAATGCGTTTCATTGCTATTTTGGTGTTAGGACCTGTTCGTCCAATACTACTAGGGTCCCTTCAAAGCACCTGTTATTTTTCACCAAGGGGTGAGGCTGATCTAATTTATACAATAAAAACTTCCAAAATTTCACCGCGAACCGAAACCCGAAAGCGAAGACGAAGAAGCAAAAAGAGCCGACGAACAGAAGACCCCGCAAACAGACTCATGGTCCGAAAAACCCGACCGCGCAAAAACTCTGTTACCTGTATTATGATAGTAATAGTCTGCATAATATGTAGTATCTGATCCTCCTGTAGTGTAGCTTGGCATAACATCAGCGTATTCTCCATGAGCAATGCCAACAATCCAACCATCAGAAGAGGAAGCAGTATTGCTGCCAGAATCGGCAACAATTTGTCTTACGTTTTTATATCCTGTAGATGTTAAACCGGCAAGGTCAGTATTTACCTTGAGACCTCCATCGTACACTATCCATTGTCTAGCAATAATATTAATCCCTTGTACGAATTCAAATTTACCATAGTAACAATCCTCAAGACCTAAGAAATTACTACTTTTACTAGACTTTCCATCCCTGTTACCTAATGACACTGTGGCACCTACCGAACTATCCCAAGAATGTGTACCACCGGAACAAGGTATGCTACCATTATCTGTACTTATATTAGTATTACCATATTTAGCACAGAATAAATTAGCAATAGTTTTATGGGCTCTATAATCAATCAATCCCCAATTCGAACCATTGGTCTGTGCTTGATTGAAAAAGGTTTCTATAGATTGATCTCCAGTACTAGTCGTATTGGGTCTGCTAGTTAATTTACCATCAGTATTATATGCTTCAAATACACCAATCAAACATTCTCTTTCTTCTTTATAAGAATCGGTAAGCTTTCTATCAGATATATACAATTTGAATTTACCTATACTCACTAGTTCTGTACGATAATAATATTTAGGGAAATGAACCATGTAATATACATAATGATAAGCACCAGTACGGTTAACAGTAGAACCATCTTCCCATTTATTACTATCCGTAGAATTTAAATAGGCAATAGCAGCAGAACCATCATCCTGAGGTAACGCTAAACATCTTTTAAATTTACTAGTAAGGTTAGTAATGATATCTAAATTACCACCTCTTTCTAGTGTAGTGGTACTTGTGGTTTCGTCAAATTGGACCCACATAGCGTGTGTTTCTTCATTGATCTGTTCCCAATCAAGAGTGACCTCTTTCACATCATCCAAACTACTTATTTGAATAGTTTGAATCTCTGGGGTGATGTATCCTGCTACGGATCTAGGTTCAATAGTCCAAGTTTCAGTAGTTGGTAATACAAATGTATTTTCATCAGTATCCCTTGTAACCAAAGTATAGGAACTTTCCTTTGGTACAGTATTAGAATACACATATACGTCTGCTAAACCGCTAATATCTTTTGCTAATTTTATTTTCAATTTAGCTCCTCGATACATTAATGTTTTTTCTTCAGCTACTCCATTTGCTGTAGAAGTTATAGAATCTGGTGTGACCCATTTCCTAAAATTAGGAGAACTAAAAACAGATACTTCAGTACCCTCAATAGTATATTGAGCACCAGTTGGAATTTTTACAGTATAGGTACGATTACCAGAAAGTGTTTTAGTTACATAACCTGATAACTTTACATCAACCTTATTAGAAAGTAATTCAGGATGATTGCTAGTAACATTAATTGTTACAATTGTGGTATTATAAGTTAATGTTATAATCCTAATATTACCTGCTTCTGCAATAAATGTTTGAGATTGTGGTTTAGCATAATCAGTTACATCACTACAAGTAATAGTATATGTAGTATTTACTGGAATTGTGGCAGTAAGTTCAGTTCCTTCCCATGTAAGTACTTTAGAAGTTTCACCATAAGCTATAGTAATAGTGACACCATTAATATTAGAATCTGATGGTTGATTACTTGCAACAGTTATTTTAACAGTTTCATCTTTAGGTGCTGCTTCTACTTCTACCCATGTTCCATTCTGTCTAGCATACTGTTTACCATCTTTAGGTGCTTCTGTAACTACTAATTCATCAAAAGTGTTATCTGATAAATCAATCCATACTTCTTGTTCACCATCAGGCTGTGTACCTTCACTTACATATACTTCATCGGATATATCAGATTTTAAAGCATATTCACTGCCCTGTTTACCATCAAGTAAATCAGCATCTAAACCACTACCAACTCCATCCACTGTCTTTACTTTGGATAATACATCTGCTGCAGTATATGCAGAGGAATCTAATTTTGTATTAACCTGAGTAGTAGTAGCATAACCCTTTGCAGTTAATTCAGTTTCCGTTACATATTCTTCAGGTACTGAAGTAAGATAATTGCCTTTTGGTTGATAAGTACTAGCTGCATCAGTCTTAGTTAAATACCCACTAAGATCTACTGTTTCACTTAACTTATCCCAATCTGGAGTAGTTGAAGTAGCTACATAATTAGCCCCTGTATCTTCAAGATTATACACGTCACCGATACTTACATCTTCGGTAGGTAAGGAATTATAATTAGCTACAGAACCTTTTACTCTATATACTGAACCTATAGCCGCATTAATCTTTTGATCTACCTGTTCCTCAGTAATGATAGTAGGTTTATTAAGTATCTGTGCATCTCCAGATTCAGCATTCCAATCAGCATTGACGTTTACTTCAGCCCCTGCAGCAATACCAGCTAACTTAGTTTTATCGTCATTAGTGTAATCATTTGCGCTCAATTGTTTACCAGATACTTTATCTACTTTGGTATCTAACTTACTGTCTACATAAGTCTTATCAGCTTTACCAGAGATTTGTTCAGTAACATCTACTGCTGCTACAGTATCATCAACGTACTTCTTAGTAGCAGGATGATAATCTGTAGTAGGTGTATATGTACTAGTATTACTTTTGGATATGTATCTACTATCATGATTATGACTAGTAATATCCCCAGTAAGCACAGCTTCTACATTCTGTTTAGTTACAGAAGCATCACTACCTGGGTCTCCTTTCTCTCCTTTTTCTCCAGGATCGCCTTTTGGACCTTGTACTCCAGGTGCACCATTAGCTCCTGGTTCACCTTTAGGACCAGGTTCTCCCTGTTCTCCCTGTTCTCCCTTAGGTCCTGTTGGTCCTGCTGGTCCTTGAATACTACCTACATTACTCCACTTAGGGTTTGATACAACATTACCATTTTCACCGACATATACATATAGGTTACCAGAAATTAACCAAGCATCACCAGATACACCTTCTTGTGGTAATTGTGATTCAGAATCTAATTCCCCTTTAATATTTAATCCTGAACCAGTATCTCCCTTAGGTCCTTGTGGACCAGGTTCTCCTTGTGGCCCTTGAATTCCCTGTATACCTTGCTCTCCTTGTTCACCTTTAGGTCCAACAGGCCCTTGTATACCTTGTTCACCCTTTTCACCTTGAACACCTTGTAAACCTCTTTCTCCCTGTAAACCCTGAGGTCCTCTTTCACCAGTAGCCCCTTTTTCTCCAGTATCACCTTTATCTCCTTTAGGCCCAGTTTCACCTTTCTCACCTTTCAAAGAGATTAACCATTCAGCTTCTGTTCCTTCAAAACCATGTTGTACTGCTACTTGATATGCTGATAAACCTTGAATACCTTGTGCACCAGATAAGTCTGATATGAATTTCCATTCAGTATCTCCTTTTAGATACAATCGAGAATCCTCTTCATTTTCAACATCACCTGTATCAATCATTACAAATTGTCCTGTCTTTACTTCAGGATTATTGTAATCATCTTCCATAGCTTGGATTGAAGGGTATGTCTTTACAATAGTAAACGCGTCACCAACTGCATTAATACCACTATCCTGATAAGTATCATTTACATAGTCATAGATATACCAATTACCATCTACAATCTTTGGTGGATTTTGAAGTACTTCTTTTGAGTCTTTTACAGCTTGTTTAGCATCTTTAACTGCATTAGGTACTTCTGCAAGCATTCTACCAAAGTCTTCTTCAGTGCCAGTATATCCTTGTTCTACAGCATATTCATATGCAGTCTTACCATATGCAGTAGCACCAGTGTCAGCATATTCGTTTAATGCTGGATCAAATACCCACCAATTACCGTTTTCTCCAATAATTGGACTTTTACCAGAAGCAGGTATACCTGTGTCACGATTATCTATCCACCAGTTACCATTAGAACCAATGAAAGGAGCAACAGCATCTTCACTAGTAGCATCTGTTAGTTTAACCCAAGACTTAATATCAGGATTATATACTTTAATTACTTTTCCTTTTGAATTTGCTCCCAAGTCTATCCAGTACCCAACTTCATTAGAATTGGGTACCATATAGCTTGCAAAGAATTCATAATATACATTATTCTTTATCATTACTGTATTGTTTATAGATTAAAGGTTCAGTTAGATACATACTGGTGAAAGGATAATCTTCTTTCTTTTGTCTAAGATCATTAATAAGATCTCTAAGAACTTGTCTTCTTTCTGCAACTTCCGTATAATTATATTGTGAAGAAGGTTCTTGTCCTAGTACCATTGCTTCTGCAGCCTTAGTCATTATATAATCAGTAGAAGCTAATTCTTCTTCTGCTTCTTTTAACGCTTCTTCTAGTTCCGCAGTAATGTAATATGTACACAATAATTCACCATTTTTGTAGAAATATCTCTTCATTAGATATTTTATAGCCTCATCGTGCGGATCTTCAACATCTACTACATCGTAATAATTAAGATCTAGATTATTTATTAAAACATCTATTTGATCAGTCATGTCTAAACCATTAAATTCATCACTGTTTAGTACATAACCATCACTCTTTCTTACTATTATCGTCATAACTTAAATATTAAATTGTTCTTGCATAATAAGTATCTGAAGCTGTAATTAAAAATCTTCTTGCCATAGCTTTATCCAATTTATAACTACTTATGTTTTTACCAGATTCATCAAACAGCGCCATACCAGAACTAGGGAAAATATTATATGAAGTACCCCAGTTAGAAGCATATAATAACACTTCTATATTAAAATAATCGCTGCTCTTTAAACCTAGATGTTCAGCTAATAATGATCTGGATGGTAAATACACCGTACTATAACTAGTACTGTAAATTTCAAATCTCCAACCATATCCTCCCCCACCGGAGCTGTTAGCCGGCCAAACTAATTGAATACTATTGCTAGAAGCGCTGGGATTTAATTGTGCTTTACATGTATCATATACGCCATGTCTACTCCAAATAAAACCACTTGTGACAGCTAAACCGACAGCCCAACCTTTTGAGTTATTAGCACTGATAGCAGATCCTAAAATATAATCACCATAAATGTTATTAGTGTAACTTATAGACATTGGAAGATTTTTACCATACGTTGCTGGAGCAGAATTAATACCAAAACCGGCGTTAACTCCATCCCCACTACAATAATATCCGGAGTTACTTAATGACCATCCATCTCCTCTTAAACCATTACTAATTTGAACTCCGCCAATATCACCACTACTTGCTGATATTGTACCCGTAATATTAGCTTTAGTGGAAACCATACTTCCATCTTTTTTTATCCTGAAAGGTGCACTACCAGGACTAGATGCTGCATTACTACCAGCTGCTAAATGCACATCGCTTAATGGTGAAGTTCTACCATCTAAACGCATAGTATTAGATTGAGCATAAATGTATTGATCTGCAAATTCCCAACCTGCAATAGTTGCTGTTTCTGCTAACAATAACCCTGTAGCTATTGATTCAAAAGATGCTCCAAATCTTGTCCAGTACCTACCAGAAGTACCATCCACTGTAGTGTAACTATTTGATGGTTTATTACTGTTAGTAGCTACTGGTGCACTACCTCTATAATACTTATTCCACATGTAGTAATAGCTACCATCTTTAACAACATCTCTAACATTACCTGCATTGCCATCAGTCCATCCATAGGTTTTTCCAGATGCCCATTCACCTCTGTAATTTAATCCTGGTCCATCCAAACCATCAGAACCCGGAGATCCAGGAGATCCTGGAGAACCAGCAGGGCCTCTATCTCCTTGTTCGCCATCTTTTCCACTTATCTTTACCGGAGTTGTCCATCTATAACCTGTAGTTTCATCTACTACTACAACTCCACCATTATTTGGATCTATGTTACCATGACTTTCCCATGTAGCGTAACTAGTAGAATATGTAGGATCAGGATACCAAGTATACCCGTTACTGGAAGTACCTGAAGAAGATGGTCTAGTAGACAATAACGGTCTATTTGGGGTACTATTAGTCATACAATATATAGATATTGGTTGATAACCTGCTGCACCACCTTTAGCTTTAGTAACAGTAAAATCACAAACATCTGCTTCCTTAGCATCAACTAAGAAATGAATTCTCCACACAGCAGTATCCGAAGTAAGAGATGTTACCGTTACTTTCTTATTGGTATTATCTACATTTACTGAACCATTACCACTCATTAATGTACCGGTAATAGAATAGTTATTATTCTCAATTTGTTCTATACCAAACCACAATCTAGCTTCAGTTACCGCTCTAGATAGTTCCGTAGGATCTACTTCCCCATTAAAGTTAGCTGCAACTGTATGAGCTTCATTGGTTAAAGCACCTCTGTAACCGCCTTCACCATCTTTACCGTCATACAGTTTATTGATGGTCATCATATCCATATATGTAGCACCTCCATTAGTAGATGTAACTTCACACTTAAAGGTTACTTCATTATTACCTGAGAAATAATTACCAGTGGGACTTACTAATAGGTTATTACCAGTTTCATTTACTAGTTCTTGCCAATCATTCGTACCAGGTAGAGCCCAGTACCAGTAAAACATGGGTGATTCTACATTAAACGCAGTAGCTAATAAATTAATTGTAGCTGGAACTGGAGTAGTAGCACCAGAAGCATATTTAAATACCTGTTCTCCTGTAACCATCACATACGCGGCATCTATGCCATCGAATCCAGATTCTCCGTCATGAGTTTTATTTATATACCAATCCTTAGTAAGGATAGTAGCATCTGTAACTTTGATAGTCAATCTTATAGTAGCACTTACTGTAGTAATTGTGCTTAACGTAATACGGTTATTTTGTATTTCAACTGTAGCATTTCCATTAATCGTAGAAGCTTCTATAGATACAATTTCTATAGGGTCTATACCATGATATGCATACACTTCTGTATAAATAGTATTTAAATTTACTAATGGAGTATTGCCAGATGAATCATAAGGTATATTTACAGTACTGTTTGTTAAATCTACATAATATGCATCTAATCCTTCAGCACCATTTGCTAATTTAGCAATTTGTATGTCATCATAATATTGACTGCCATCTGAATCCGTAACTACACAACGTACATTAGCTGTTCTTGTAGTAAATATTGTATGTGGTATTTCAGTACTTACATTATTGCCAATTATTTCTATCGGCTCGGTTAACAATCTCCATTCATATGTAGGATTAGTCATACCATAAGTATTACAATACAATACTACAGATGATGGAGTTGGTGTACCAGAGTAATCAGGAGTATCATATAAGAACAGTCTTGTACCAGTGATTTCAACCCATTTAGCTACATCATCACCAGGTTTACCTGAATCACCTTTTGATACTTGTAATTGCCACTCATCATTATCAGGACCTGGTACACTAGTAACTCCATCTTTCATAGCAATCCACAAACTACCTTGATATGTAACTTGATCATAATAGTTATAAGTAGTATCTGGATTCCATTCTCCACGATAAATAGGAACTCTAACTACATCACCTGTCTCTGTGGTTTGCATTAAAGTACCAACAAATTTACTTTCCTTTCCGATCACAGTACGATCTTTACCAGCTAGAGTAAAATCATCAATGTTATCATAGAAAGTAATTCTAGGAGCTCCTTCTCCTTTAGCAGAAATGAATATAGCATTACGTCTATCATTCATAGATGAATTCAATTCAGGATCTGCTTCTACCCTATGACCTAACAATAAAACTTTATCTCCTACTTCAGGATTAGCACTACCAGGTTCACATACACTTTTAGAAAGGACAATGTAGTTATTACCTACTTCAGATACCATTCTCCAGTATCTCTTTACATTCTTGCCATCAAATTTCTGGCATATAGCCTGGTCTCTTACTCTAAATTGATTGTATTTAGTACCATCTTCATCATCAAAATAGCAAGTCCAACCGTCACTGCCGTCTACTACTTCAACGATTTCCATATCAGCCATCGTGACTAATATATCTCCTCCAACAGCTTTTATTTCATTTACAATTAGTTCATTTACTGTCAGATTACCACGAACAAATAAATCATCTACTTCTAAATGCCATTTGGTATTTACGGGCCATAAGCTAGCACCTTCACCATCCCAACCAGATCTGAAAGTTTTACCACCCTGTATACCTGCTAAAAATGTAGTATAACCTGTTGCTGTATCACCATCTTTGCGTAGATAATCTTCTTTTACTTTACCTGAAGTATATATTGTACCATCGCTAGGTGCAGTAGTTTGCCCAGTTTTAATTAAAGGAAGCGATCCAGAACTACTCGAAGCAATATT
>ENA-UEPJ01000763-UEPJ01000763.1-human-gut-metagenome-genome-assembly--contig:-NODE-763-length-42419-cov-8.862619_pt1 | contig 42419 bp, 35 predicted proteins | sample MGYA00242890_ERZ507896 | MGnify/ENA primary metagenome ERZ507896 (study PRJEB26167, sample SAMN06115508) | human gut metagenome | host: Homo sapiens | place: China:Qinghai | collected 2015-08-20...
GGATTCGGACGTAAAAGATGGCAAGGATGACGATAAGCAGCAGGAGGGAAAAGTGAACTACTCATTATTATTCAATGTCCCTAAAATGGTGTGAAGTCAGAAAAATGGTTTTGCCTTCCGCTTTCAGCATACGGATGATGGTCTTTACATCCTCATAGGTTTTGTAGTCCAGTGCGTTAAAAGGTTCATCCAAAATCAGAATATCCTGTCCCTCCATAATCGCCTGTGCAATCCCCAGTTTCTGCTTCATGCCAAGAGAATAATTGTCTGCTTTCGTTTTATTATCAGGGTCAAGCCCCACTTTGCTCATGGCCTGTCGGATTTCTTTTTCTCCAATTTTCCCTTGAATGTCCGCAAGGAATTTCAGATTTTGAAAGCCATTGTAAATACCGATGAAACCGGGGGAATTGATAAATACTCCCAAACTTTCGGGGAAGTCCCGGCCATTTTTACCGAGCTGTTTGCCGCGCACATAAACACTGCCCCGATCAGGCTTCTCGAAACCGCATAAAATCTTGAACAGCACTGACTTTCCGCTGCCGTTGGCGCCAACCAAACCAACAGTTGTTCCCTGTTCTATGGACAGGGAAGCATCTTGAAGAATTGCCCTGCCGCCAAAACTTTTTGATACATTTTTTACTTCAATATAGGAACGCATATTCTGTCCTCCTAATTCAATATTTTCTTGTAGCCCCACATAAGGATTCCTGCAATCAACAGACCTGAAATGGCAGTCTCTATCCAAAGGGCGGATACAGCAGAAATTCCAATTCCCGGCTCCACAACGGAAATCCTTGTCAGGCTGGATAGGCCAAAGGGCAAATATGTCATCCAGCGCCCCGGAAAGATACAGAGCAGATTTCCTGCTACTAACACAAGGAAACCGATTGTCACCTGCCTTGTTGCGATGTAAACACTGAACATAATCAGATATTGCACAAGGATATCGAGGTACTTCATCAAAACCGCATAGAATAGAAGCCGAAGCGAAGGGATTGTTGAGCCCCTACGGAATAGGAATCCCCCCACAAGACCAGCCATCAGCCAAAAGAACGCATATATTATGAGAAATTTTGTACTGACCGATAGGATTCCCTTCACGAAATGCCTGCGGCTTTTTGCACGCACAGAAATAAAAATAGATTGTCCGTTAACCGTATGTTCCACAAAAGCCGCCAGCAGGTATAGCGGTACACCGCTGGTAATCAGCATTTCCAGAAACGGGAACACCTGAAAATATCCTGTTCCGTGTCCCGCAAACAGCGAATATATCCATTCTGCGTCGGATTCTGCATATCCCAGCCCTTTATAAAGCGTAATTCCAACCACAACGGCCAGAAGGATCAGAATATTGCGCTTCGTCATCAGCGCATAGAAATAGTACGCGGCAATCCCGTGACATTTCAGCCGAAGCTGCGGCAAATGCCCCCGCCATGCGAACCGCACAGAAAACAGAATTGTCAGCATGAATAGCAGCAGCGTGAATCCTGTAATCCATGGACGAGCCGGCGCTCCAAAATTGTGGTGTAAAATCAACAAATGATTCAAACCTGTTAGTGGAAGGTTTTGAATTGCGGGAAGCTTTATCCACACAGCCGAAACGATATAAAGAGCCATAATGATTCGGACAGTCCATTTTCTCCCGGCAAAGTGTCCAATCCACATACAGATTCCAAAGATCAACCAGCACCCCACAAACTGATAGAGCGTAAATCCCATAAACGCCTGTAAAGGATTCGAGAAAACCTGCTGCAATATGGGAAACAGCTCTGTTTCTGTCGCTCCTCCGACAATATTCCAGTCGTTGCCGAAAGGCAATCCTATACCGGACAGGAGAATTGCCCCAGTTTGAACAGCCATCAGAATGACTGCAATCAAACCAACCCCAATCCATTTTTTCAGAAAATAAGAATGGTAACTTTGAAACCGTAGGATGATTAGCTCTCCGTCGTCATCAAGAAAGGAAAAGCAGCTTAGCAGTACAATCGGCAGCACAAAATAGGTCAGATAGTAATGGTCTGATACCGCCGATAAGATGTGCCGCTCGTATGCAATCCCTCCGTTTAACCTCCCGCTGATGGAAAAAAGCATACATCCGGCAAACAGAGCAAGCGACTTTCCGTATCCCCACAAGCGGAGATTTTTCCGGATAAGTGTAATCATAACGGATTCCTAAATGGTTACGACAGCATTTTTCTTAGAAAGAAGAAACGCTGTCAGGCCAATCACAATGCTTAAAACAATTGGGCCAAAGAGGAAAGAGGAGATCGATACCACCTTTGGATCGACTGCTGCGGGATCAAAAGCTACGACCAGCCGCAGCCTCTCCAAGCGGAGAATCGCCAGGACAAAATTTTCTAAAACGGAATACACAAACGGCCCGGTAAGGATCACAAAAATGTTTTTGCAGTATAAAGCGAGGACAAATCCGAAGGTCATTACAAAAAGGCTGACGATGCCTCTCCAGAGGGACAGGGCAACTGCATATAACAGCGGGGTCTTTATAAATGCGTTTTCAAATACATGGCGAAACGGATTTTCAACGAAAGGAACCACTGGCGGTTTCACATAGAGGGCAAACACCGCCGATAGTATATAAGGAATCACGATGATACAAAGGGCTCCCAGCGCATACGCAATCCATTTGGCAGTCAGGTACTTCTTCATTTTCACTCGCGGCATGACATAGAGCAGAAAGTTATTTTTGCGCTCATAATACAAATTCCAGCATAGCGGCACCACAACAAACAGCGGATAAAGCAGAGAAAACAGTTCCGTTCCAACTTCCCATGCCTCTAAATCGTAGTGTAGTGTATAGTTTTGGTAAATTGTGCAGGACAGCACACTCATGGCGATTGCCAGAAGAACCGTTGTCAATAGCACCGGCAGAAAAACTTTTTTCCACTCATTTTTCACAAGGTCTATCATATTCTATTCATCCCTTTCTTTGGTTTTTCCAGTATATCAAACGCTTTCAAGCGATTCAATAGGCCGGAAACAAGAGAGGGTTTTAAGGGAACAAAACAAATTTCGTTCCCTTAAAACCCTCGTTCATACCTTTTTTATGGCATGCGTATGCCAAAGACAACATAATTTTCATTCAAAATGGATTCGTTGCGGGTCAGGATTTTTCCATGATACCGTTCCGTCATGCGCAGGATGTTATACAGGCCAAAGCCGTGGCCGTCCCGATTCGCCTTTGCTGTTACGCCTTTTCCAAACAAGGCCATAAATTCAGTATTGGACAGCGGCGGAGCCGGATTGGAAACTGTCAACTCCAGAAAATCCCCCTGTTTTTTGCTGGATAAAAAAATAGTACTTCCTTTCGGCGAAGCCTCGATTGCATTATCCAATAAAATCCCAATGGCCTCGATCCATTCTGTTTCAGGGGTGACCGTTTTCCTGAAAAGACCGTGTAACGATAATTCTATGTGACGGTTTGCTGCTTCTGCCTGCTTTATTTTTCCAAACAGCATCCCGGCAACCATTTTGCTGTCGCATGAGAGCAGTTCCCTGTCATTCAAACCGATCCCAATACTTCCTGTGAGAGCCGTCACTTCCTTCCGGGCTTCTTCCAGAGTATCCGCAGAGGCAACGGCAGCTTCAATCGCCATCATCCGGTTATTAAATTCATGCTGCCTTGCCCTGACCTGTGAGATCAGCTCTTCCACAATCGGCACATACTGCTCAATCATGTGGATGCGCTTTTGCTCCTGCGTTCGGCGCTGATGTAGGAACAGCAATATACTGTCCAGCAGCAGGACCGCAAGAATCAGTATCATAATTCCCCATAGGTTGGCAAGAAGCCGATCCACATCAAAAGAGAGGATCGAAAGCACTGCCATGAGAAACACGGCGATATCGGTAGATACGATTAAAATTGTAAAATCGCTTCTTTGGACGAGCTGATGGATGAAACCGAAAAGCGGCGTGAACGCCAGTACGACGATAAGGCACAATGCCGCTATACGGCTGCCCAACAGGAGGAAACTATCCGCAGCCCCGCAGACAGCAAAAAGAACCGCGCACAGACATTTGACGAACAGGAAAATGGAGGAAGCCGCCATTGTGCCGCAGAAAACCGTGCCGCTGGAATTGGAGCCGAAGAAAATACTGTTCAACAACAACACTGCAAAAATCAAAAACAGCAATCCAACAAGATTGTCTGCCGGTAGTATTTCAAAACCTTCCCTGCGGAAGGATGCCGTCATATTGGCGTCAATCGAGAAATCCAGTCTCGGCGCGACACAAAGCACAAGAAGAATCGGAAAAATGAAAAAATCCTTTGCCTTTCGTTCTGTCCTTTGCCGGAAAACGACTTCGCAGCAGAGTGCCAGTGTTCCCACATCCAATCCTAACTGTATCAGATTTATTAGAAAGTCCATGCTTACCCCCACAATTCGGCCTGATATTTATTTCCGATGGGGATTGTATCTGTAAATCCTTTCAGAAAAATCTTTCGCCCGGATTTGTCAATTTTCTCGATATGGGATTTGTTCACAACATAACTCTTATGGCACTGAACAAATGCCGGATCATCAAGCAGCGCCAATAAACCAGACAAAGTGTACCCGGAAATCGTATCTTCTTTGATGCCGGACAGACGGCTGCCGGTATGGATCACAAGCTTTTTCCCAAAGGCTTCGATATAGGCAATATCCTGTGTAACATATTCTAAGATAAATTGCTTTTGCTCAATCTGAATGGTTTTTGCTTGTTGGCTCATCTGTTTAGACAATCCCAACGCGTCACGAAATGCCGTTACAAATTCTTCTTCGCCAAATGGCTTTACAAGAAAACTGTAACACTTCACATCTCGGTAAGCGGAAAGTTCTTCTCCCGCCAATGCCGTTTCAAAAATAATCGGCGTATATTTATATTCCGGCAATTCGCGGAGCTGCTTGGCCAAACTGGTTCCTTTATAGTCCTCTAACTGAATATCCAGGATAAAAAGGGAAACATCGTTTGCTTTTGCGTATTGCAGGGCTTCTCCGGCCTCGGAAACAGAATGTATCTCCAGATCGGCAGATATATTGCCAATATACCGCACAATTTTCTTTACCGCACTTATATTATCTTCTACTAACAGCACCTTACCCATGTTGCAATTTCTCACCGCCTCAGGACAGGACATATATTCCATCTTCATACATCCTTTCTCCAAACTCCATCAGCGCAATTATACACGGGAAGACGTACAATATCAAGGTGAAACGTGTGTATTGTTTTAGGGAATTCTTTTCCCGCAAACCAAAAATAACCCTTGAGGAAAAGAACGTATAACGGCAGTTTGTGTGCCAATAAAGGGTGGAATCCTCCCTTTGCAGGGCTTCACTCAAACATTTTAGCCTTATCTGAAATTATTTGTCGAACTTTGCATTCTATCAGTTATAACTTATAAACTCACAATTTTTCCGTTGAATTTCCATCGTAAGTGTGCTATACTATGGTCAGCCACGGAAGGAGAGTGAAGTTTTGTGATCAAACGCGAACTGTATATGAACCGCATCCGTCCGTTTATCGGAACAGAGCTGGTCAAGATCATGACCGGTATCCGCCGCTGCGGAAAGTCGGTCATGTTGGAGCTGATCCAGCAGGAACTCACGGAGTCCGGCGTCAGCCGGGCGCAGTTTATCTCCATCAACTTTGAAGATATGGGCTATTCCCATTTGCAAACCGCACAGGCACTGCACGATGAGATCACCAAACGCGCCAAGGAAATCGGCGGCAAGGTCTACCTCTTTTTCGATGAGATCCAGGAGGTCAAGGACTGGGAAAAGTGCATCAACTCTCTCCGTGTCTCGCTGGATTGCGACATCTACATCACAGGCTCCAATGCAAAGCTGCTGTCCGGTGAGCTTGCGACTTATCTGGGCGGACGGTATGTGGAGTTTGTAATCTATCCGTTTTCATTCGGGGAGTTCATGGAGCTGTACCGTTCGATTGCGCCCAATTCGTCCATTCAGCAGTGTTTCCAAAAGTACCTGCTTGCCGGAGGAATGCCCTATCTCGCAAACCTCCGCTATGCGGATGCACCGTCTAAGCAATATCTTCACGATCTGTTCAGCTCTGTCCAGCTCAAGGACATCGTGAAGCGCAACAAAATTCGTGACGTTGACCTGCTGGAACGGATCATTGCCTATGTGATCGCCAATGTGGGGACGACCTTCTCCGCGACCTCGCTTGCGAAGTTCCTGAAAAACGAGCAGCGCACCGTTGCCCCGGAAACAATTCTGAACTATATCAAATACTGCTGCGAGGCGTACCTTTTCTATCAGGTGAAGCGGGAGGACTTGCAGGGCAAACAGATCCTTGCCTCCAACGAGAAGTACTATATTGCCGATCACGGCATCCGCGAAGCGGTCTTCGGCGGCAATATGCGGGACATCAATCTCATTTTGGAAAATATCGTGTATCTGGAATTGCTGCGCCGGGGCTATGAGGTGACCGTTGGCAGGACGGGCGATAAGGAAATTGATTTTGTATGCGACAAGCGCGGCGAAAAGCTGTACGTTCAGGTGTGCTATCTGCTCGCCTCCGACGAAACGGTCAACCGCGAGTTCGGCGCGTATGACGCTATCCGCGACAACTTCCCGAAGTACGTTGTTTCTCTCGATGAGTTCGATATGAGCCGAAATGGGATCAAGCACCGGAATATCCGCGATTTCCTCTTGGCGGAGGAATGGAACTAAGTCGAAGCCCAACATCACGTCAAATGGCGCGATGCTGGGCTTCTTTTTTGTCATGCTTCGGGGCTTTTTTGAGGATAAAACCGCCTGTGTGCCGTTTGCTTTTCTTTGCCATATTGACACGCTGCCCTCGGTTCATCACGACAACTGTACGTTTTCTGGATAGAAATGGACACTTTTCTTCGTATAGGGAGAAAGCCAGAGAGGAAAAAGAGGGTGAGCGCAGGCTGTGGGAACGGTGCGTAAACCGCTTGCGGTTTTCCACGGTTTCCATAGCCGCAGCGATGGCAAGGCGATTTTCTCACTTAGGCAGGAGCAGTAAGGCTGTCTATCTTCCCACCAATCATTTTCTCCGGGAGGAAGTGATGGACACACAGAAATACCTTTCCTATTTCTTCCCCTTCGAGAAGCTGGACTTTTTCAAGAACGGAAAAGACTCCCTCTGGAATATCAATGGAGACCGCACCATGATTGCTCTGGCAATGACATTCCGCAAAGAGCCAGAGGCACAGGTCATGTGCTTTATGCGGGGCTATGCGGAGCGCTACGACTGGCTGGAGCAGACCTTTCAGGACTGGTCATTCACTTTCCTGAGCAGCTTCCTGTTCTATGAAGAGGACGAGGAAATGGACGAAGATACCAGAGATATTTACCGGCAGGGTATGGCGGCGTTTGGAGGAATCGCTCCGAACTACCACATAGAGTTATGGGAGCGCCCCACCATTGTGTGGGATTTTCATTCCCTGCTGCTGGCGATCCAGATGATGTTCAGCTTCATGCTGGCGGATGAGACTTCCAGCCTGCGGCTGTGCAGGCACTGCATGAAAGCATTCTTTGCAAAGAGCGATGACGAGGATTTCTGCAGCCCTGCGTGTGAAGCAAGCTACGAAAAGGAAAACGAGAAGTAACGTCGCTGCGGCGGGCTTGATATCCCTTTGGCTCCCCCGGTGATGCTGCTGCTCTCCAAGAATTTCTTCCGAAATTCTCTCCGCTCCGCCGCACCACCTACACCCGAACAGGCGGATTTTGCAAGGGGCAAATCCTGATTTTCAGCGCGTGGCGCGCCAAAATCCGCCTGTTCTGTGGCTGACGGAAAGTGCTTGTTCCCGCCCCGAACAACCCCTTTCCGCCACCCACGGTCGCCAAAGGTATAACACACTAGACTTTGCGGGCAAAGTCGTGTGCCACGAAACCGCCGGTTTCATTGGATTCTTCCTGCCAAGGCAGCTCTGCCGCCTTTGGAAACCACCGCCAAGGGAACGCTGTCCCCTTTGGAAACCACTGCCAAGGGAACGCTGTCCCCTTTGGATTCCCCTGCCAACAGGGCGCTCTCGCCCCTATTGGAAACCCAGAGCCAAAGGAATTGCCATCCCTTTAGAATCCCAGCCCGTTTTGAAATGAGTACCCACAAATGGAAAATGGTTTGTGGGCATTCCTTTCAAAACGCAAAAATCCCCAGAGCTTCATCCGATACGGAGATGTAGTTCTGGGGATTATGTATGGCGTCTGGAAATACACTGCAAGATCAACGCCATGGTAAAAGGCGAAGGGGCTGTTAGAAAACGCTCTGTCATTGCGAACCAGCGCGCGCTGGTGTGGCAATCCCCCGGATTTTCAAACATCTTGGTAGTAAAACCAGTCTGTTACCATTCAACCGGGGGGCTGCCACACCAGTGACATCGGTCACTGGTTCGCAGCGACATACTTTTCTAACAGCCCCTTCAGATTTTCTAACGGCTGATGCAACGTATTAAATGCTGTACCAGCGAATTTCGTTGGCCTCCAGATGGAGGTCAAAGGAGCCAGTGTCGGTGTAAACGGTGGTGTCCTGAGGAACGTAAGTGTTGTTGACTACGCAGTACTTGCCGTTTGCAACGAATGCATGGACTTCTACATTGTAGTTGGTGGAGAACCACTTGTGCAGGATCTCTTCACCGTGGGCAGCCCACAGGATGGCGCGGTACAGGACACGGCTGTTCTCGAAGGAGTAAGGTAGACCGGAGATGTACACGCTGCGGCCGTTGCCGAAGGCATTTGCAGCCATCTGGACATCCTTGTCCTTCTGAACCAGGATGTCGGTACCCTCGTAGGCATAGATGCTCTTCTTGCCTTCACCGAAGTCAACCTCACCGGCAACATCCGCCAGGATGAAGTGATTGGGATTCTGCTCCCAGTTGTACTTGTCGTAGTTCAGGGTGAAGCCGGTTTCCTTTTCCACGCCCAGAACATTTGCCAGCTGGAAGAAGTGACCCTGATACTGGTGGCCGGAGGGCTCGCCCACGCCGATAAAGCCACCTCCATTGTGGACGAACTTACGGACTGCGGAGGAAATGACAGCATCCTCCCACTCTGCACCGCCGGTATGAGCGGTGTCGCCATCGCCCACATTGATGATGACATCGATGGAATCCAGGATTGCAGGATTCTCACGGATATCGTCAAAGGAGATGAACTTCACATCGAAGGGAGCGCCGGACAGAGCCTCAATGATACCGGCGTAGGAGTAGTTCTGCTTCTGGTACAGAGCATGGTGGACCATGTGGCAGCCCCATGCACGCATCTTGCCCCAGCTATTCAGGACAGCGACGGTCTTGACGCAGTAAGGAGTGGTGCCCTTGATGTTCTCATACAGTTCACGGAACTCGTTACAAACAGACTCAACATAGTCGATGAACTCAGGGAACTGGAGCGCCAGCTTCAGGTATCCGCCATAACCGATGCGGTCGATGGGCTTACGCAGGATGGCGCGGCGGGCAGTGACCCAGTTCTCCTTGGCTTCCCGGACGGGATCGCCGCCTTCATAGAATGTATCAGGGAAGAAGTAAGGCAGGAAACGGCCCTCGGTGTACTTGACACCGGGGATGTCGGAGATCAGGCGCAGGGTGGAACCGTTACCGACAGAACCGACAACGGCATCAACGCCGATGGTCTTCCACTCTTCCATGAAGGGCTCAGTGCCAATCCAGTGGTCCCCCAGGAACATCATGGCTTCCTTGCCCAGCTCGTGGGTAATATCCACCATTTCCTTGGCCAGGGCAGCCACCTCTCGGCGCTGGAAGGCCTGGAAGTCCTTAAATTCCCTGGAGGGAACCCGGTACTGATTGTTGTAGTAGCCCTGGTCAACAATGAATTCAGGGCGGAACTTGTAACCAACTTCCTTCTCAAACTGCTCCAGGATGTAGGGAGACACGGAGGCGGAGTAGCCGTACCAGTCAACATACTTTTCCCGCTTCAGCTCGTCAAACATCAGGGTGAACTGATGGAAGAAGGTGGTGTAGCGGATGACATTGACATAGGGGTGATCTGCAATGAACTTACGCAGCCGCTCCATGGTGAACTTGTGGGTCTTGGGCTGACGAACATCAAAGGTGATCTGGTGTTCAAAGTTCTGCCAGTTATTGGTGACTGCATTATACATGTGGACAGGATCCCAGATCAGGTAGGCCAGGAATGCCACGGTATACTCATGGAAGGCTTCCGGCTCGGCAATTACAACACAGCCGGTTTCTGCATGGTAGTCCCAAGCATCCGTGGAGATAGGCTCACCGATGGTACGATCCATGACTTCCCACCAGCGCTTGATGTCGTCACGGGTATTGACTTCCATCAGCTCAGGGGAAATGCCCTTCATCAGAGGGATCTCCAGAGCACCCTCGGTTGCGGTATGGAAGCCGGTCATGATGTAGCACTGCTGCACTTCCTCGGGATTGGCTTTTGCCCAGGCATTGTCCTTACGGGTGGTGTAGTAGGTGGAGTAAATCTTTGCATTCTGATTCTGCAGCTGGGCAGGGAAATCGGTGCCGTCGCAGTCACGGATGGCATCTGCACCCCAGCGCTTCATGATTTCCAGAGTCTCGGGAACCACATCCAGGTCGGTGGGAATTGTAACACGGCCTCTGTTGATATTTTCATTCATTTTGGCAAACTCCTTACAGAAGTGAATTGGTGTCCTGATTTCAGATGATAACGCACATTCCTCATTTTATCCGCTTATTCATCAAAAATCAATACAGATTTCAAAATATTCCTGACAAACAGGGAGGGAATGATTCCTCCCTGTTGTATCATTTTTTATAAGCAGCATTATACACAAACAGGGCAACCAGCAGGAAAATGATACCTACCAGCATCAGGCCCAGGCCTTCCAGCTTGCCGGTCATCTTCCAGCCTGCAACGGTCAGAATCATGCCCAGAACAAAGAACAGCAGGATCAGAATTCCCCGCAGGGTTGTATGCTCTTTCCAAAAATTCATAGTGTCACCTTAGCCTTTCAGACCGCCGACAGTCATGCCCTTGGTCAGATTCTTCTGGACGCAGATGTATAGGATCAGAACAGGCAGCATGACCAGCACCAGGCCGGCATACATGGGGCCGTATTCTGCAGCAGACTGCTGAGCCTGCATCAGGTTCAGAAGGCCTGCAGGCAGCGTCCACTGATTCTTGTCAGTAACCAGCGTCTTGATGATGATGTACTCATTCCAGAAGGACAGGAAATTGAACAGGATAACCGTAATGATGGAGGGCTTTGCCATGGGAAAAATAACCTGCAGCATGGTTCTGGAATATCCGGCACCGTCAATATAGGCAGCCTCCTCAAAATCGTGGGGCAGCGTTGCAAAATAGCTGGACAGAAGGTAAATGGTAAAGGGAAGTGCGGTTGCAGCATAGACGACAGCTACAACGATGTGGTTATTCAGCAGGAAGGTGCTTCCCAGTACACCCTTGAGCCACTTGTCACCGTCAGAAAGCATCAGATAGATGGGAACCACGATGTAGTTGACATTGATGAACAGGCCAGCCATAAAGCAGGTGTTCAGGAACTTGCCGCCCACAAACTTGAATCTTGCCAGGCAGTAGGAAGCAGGCAGGGCAACCACCAGCATGATACCCAGTGCCAGGACTGTGATGGTTACGGAGTGCAGCATATAGCCGCCCATGTTGGCCTTGGTCCAGGCATCGGCGAAGTTCTGCAGATGGATATGGCTGGGCAGTGCCCAGGGGCTTCCATAATGCTCCGAAGTTTCCTTCACAGAGGCCACCATGACCCACAGCACAGGAATCAGGATCAGAACAGCCAAGATTCCCAGAACCAGATAGATGAACAGCTTATACAGGCGCTCGCCGCTGTTTTCTTTATTCAGTCTCATAGCTGCACCTCCTTAGTATTCCAGAACTTCGCGCTCGGTGACCTTGTTCACCAGCGCAGACAGACCGAAGGACACCAGGAAGATCACGACGCCGATGGCCATGGCATAGCCGTAGCCGCCGCCCAGGTTCTTCTGGTTGTACATATACAGCAGGGCCACATTGGAAGCATTGTTGGGGCCACCGCCGGTCATGGCACTGACAAACAAGAATGCCATATTGATGGTGGAAATTATGAAGAAGGTCAGAGTTGTGCGGATGTTTGTCCAAATCAGCGGAATGGTGATCTGGAAGAACTGGGTTACCCGATCTGCGCCATCCAGACCGGCAGACTCATACAGAGAACCGGGGACTGCGGACATGGATGCCATGTACATAACCATATAGTAGCCGATGGCCTGCCAGACCATGGCAATGACAAGGCTCATGATGACATGCTCTTCGCCCTTCCAGAGGATACCTTCCTTGCCGAAGAGGTTCAGAATGCTGTTCAGCAGGCCTCTGTCGATGTCATAGATGGCGGAGAAAATACCGGAGATAACGACAACGGACAGAATGTTGGGGATATAGAATACGATCCGGAAGAAATCCTGGCCCTTCAGCTTCTCACGGGTAAGAATGCCGGCGAAAATCAGTGCGGTAGCCATGGTGAACACAGTAACCATGACAATCAGCAGCAACATGTTCTGCATGGAACGGATAAAGTTCGCATCCTTCATCAGCATCTGGAAATTCTTCATACCGATAAAGACTTCGTTGGGGTTGAAGGTGCTCCGCTGATACAGAGACAGACGGAATACATTGAAGGTAGGCACTGCCATGAAAATGACGAACAGAATCACAGCAGGTGCCACGCACGCGAAGATAAATCCGGTGCGCTTGAGATTGCTTTTCATCTTGAACCAACTCCTTAGATTTTTGCTTAAGTTATTTTCCGTTAAGCAGGCATTCCCTGCCCAAGGGAAAACAGCTTAAAAAGGGTGGCAGTGACAGAAGTCACTGCCACCCAAATTACTTACTGTGTGGTCTTGCGAATCGTTGGATTAGCCCAGCTTTGCTGCGCGCATCAGATCGGAGTTGGTCTTGACCAGCTCTGCGTAGTCGTCGATGGTGATGGTACCGGCGACCAGGGAGTCGATGGGAGCAAAGAAGGTGCCGGAAACATCAACGCCGGGGATTTCGCTGAAGGCGGCGAAGCCACCCATAGCAGCCTTCGCACCGTTGTCGTAGATGGAGTAGAACATGGCATTCTCGCCTTCCAGCATGTCGGCGATGCCCAGGATGGGCTGCATAGCACCAGCGGAAGCAAAGATCTCAGCAGCCTTGTCGGAGTACAGGAAAGCAACGAACTGCTCAGCCTCAGCAATGTGCTCAGCGCCAGCGGGGATCCAAGCCTGCTCAAACCAGCAGAAGGAGTAGGGAGCGGTGCCGGCAGCGGGAACAGCGGTCATGCCCCATGCGAAGTTGTCCAGAGTAGCTGCGTAGTCAGCCATCTCACTGGTGATCCAGGTGCCGTTGGGCATGAACAGAGCAGAGCCGTTCATGGCCATCTGCTGGTTCTTGGTGAAGTCCTGGTTGTTAGCCTGAGCGGGGGTGGAGGGATGGGTGTAGGAAGCCAGCTTGTCCAGGATATTCAGCAGGGTCTTACCGTTCTCGGAATCCCATGCACCCTCTTGATAGGTGGTGATGGCATTGAAGAACTCGGGGCCGCCGATAGCGTTCATCAGAGCGAACATGAAAGCATCGTAGTAGCCAGCGGTGGGGTAAGTGAACAGATAAATGCCTTCAGCCTTAGCAGTCTCGCCCAGTTCCCACATCTCGTCCCAAGTGGTGGGAACTTCCCAGCCCTTGTCCTCGAACAGCTTAGCGTTGTAGAACAGGCCACAGGGAGAGTAGAACATGGGAGCCATGTAGGTAACGCCATCACCGTAGGGAGCAACAATGTTGTTGTCGGTGAAGCCGCCAGCGATCTTCTCAGAAACCTTAACGGTCTCGCCGGGGATGGTCAGGGACAGAGCGTTGGTCAGGGGGTGCAGAGCGTTAGCCTTAACCAGCTGCTCGGTCAGACCGGCAGGACGGCCGGTAGCCAGATGAACAACATCGGGGAATTCGCCGTTCTGCATGGGACCGGACAGGACGTCCTCCAGGTTCTTGTCGGTGGTCAGTTCAACCTTGATGCCGGTCTCAGCTTCGAAAGCAGCAGCAACGTCAACCCAGACCTGAGAACCGTAAGCGGTCTCGATAGCAGCGACCTTAATGGTCACGGGCTCAGCAGTGGGAGCTTCAGCAGTGGGAGCATTAGTAGCGGGAGCGTCTGCCTTGGGAGCCTCGGTAGCAGCAGGAGCGGAAGAACCGCCGCAAGCGACCAGAGAAAGCGCCATGGCAAGGCACAGCAGCATAGCAATGATCTTCTTCATTTGAGTATCCTCCTAAATTGGTATTCACAGGAATTTCCTGTTACAGGAAAAGTATAACGTATCAGAGGTTTTTCTCAAGCGGATAATTGTCGAATATTTTAGAGATATTGCTACCACATAATTTTTCGGCGAAACGCTAAAAACTGCCCGTTTTCTTTTGGGCATTTCACCAATTCGGATTTTTCTTGATTTTTTGTTATTATTGTACAGGAAGAATTGGTGGATATTTGTTGCAATTAAACATAAAACACAATATAATAAAAGCAAATACAATATTTCTAAAATGGAGGGGGACACTTCATGAGTAATCGACGATATGCGCTGGAGCCTTCCGGAGAAAAAGATATCCGCAACACGGCAAAACTTCTGTATGTCAGCAGCGCAAAATATGGCGGCGACTGGCATTCCATTCCCCATGCCCACCATTACGCGGAGCTGTTCTACATCGTTGCTGGGGACGGTCAGTTTCAGATTGAGGAGAATCTCTATCCGGTAAAAGCCAACCAGCTGGTGGTGGTAAACCCCAATGTAATTCACACGGAGGTCAGTTATGAAGCCCATCCGCTGGAATATATCGTTCTCGGAATTGAGGGAATGGAACTTTCCACATCCACAGAGCAGGCAAACCGCTATCAGATTCTGGATTACCGGGGAACTGGGGATGTGCTGACCTGTTTGAGAAACATTCTGCTGGAAACGCAGTCGGCGCAAGCGGGCTACAAAACCATCTGTCAGGCCTATATGGAGATTCTGATTCTCCGTCTCATGCGCAGCGCCAGCTTTACTATCAGTGCCTCTCCTCCCCCGGCCAGCCACCAATGCACCGCAATTCGCCACTATATTGACACCCATTACAAGGAACCATTGAGTCTGGACGATCTGGCAAGAGAAACCCACATCAACAAATTCTATCTGGCTCACGCATTCAAAGAAGAATACGGCGTATCCCCAATCAATTACATGTTATCCCGGCGCATTCAGGAAAGCCGTTATCTTCTCCGTGAAACAAATATGTCCATGTCCCAGATCGCCCGGGTTCTGGGCTTCTCATCCGCCAGCTATTTTTCCCAGAGTTTTCGCCGGGCCGAAGGCATTTCACCCATTGAATACCGAAAGATACAATCCGGCAGCGCTGATTCCTGATGGTGCTTCCGGCGGTGAAGGTAAGACCAAAGATATGCCGCAGGATGTGAAACGGGGCAGGCATTTTCTCCACGCCGGCGGCTGCTTTGCCGGTTATCTTTATCGATCAGTATCCCATTTCGCTTTGGTACGGTCATGATATCGGATAACAGCTTCCGTGTCGATTGTGCCGCAAAGTGGAGCACTTAAGAAGTTCGTATATCACAAAAACACGTTTTGGACGAAATGGCAGACAAACAAAACGCAGTTCCAAACAGGAGAAAAAACTCCTGTCCGGGACTGCTTTGTCTGGTTATTTCATCATATCGGAACTCAAAAAAGTAGTAAATTGGTAGTAATCGGCATATGGATCGTGATTTATCGTGGTTTCCCAAGGCAAATCTCAGCTGATTGATATGGTGTCGTGACATTATTCCATCCCTGAATTCTTTCTCCCCAATATCATCTTCAAATCCACCACCGCAACCGTCCCCATGTTCCGCAGCTGCTCCATATCGTTGTAGGCTTTGCTCACAGGCATTCGCGAAAAATACCCCTTGTAGAAAATATCAACATCTGCTATAATCAAAATGTATTGATATGTCCTTTGCTCTAACAAATGGTGCGAAATTGGTGCGGCGATTGTTGTACTAACTTGAAAACAGCTTAGAGAAGTCAAAGGAATTTAAAGGAGAATGAGACAATATGAAATTAGGTATCGTAGGCCTGCCCAATGTGGGCAAGTCCACTCTGTTTAATGCCATTACCAATGCCGGTGTGCCTGCGGACAACTATGCGTTCTGCACCATCGACCCCAATGTGGGCGTGGTTTCCGTGCCGGATGAGCGGCTTACCTGGCTTGCCGAGCTGCATCAGCCCAAGAAGGTCACCCCCGCTGTCATCGAGTTCGTGGATATTGCAGGCCTGGTAAAGGGCGCTTCCAAGGGCGAGGGCCTGGGCAACAAGTTTTTGAGCAACATCCGCACCACCGACGCCATCGTCCACGTGGTCCGGTGCTTCGAGGATGCCAACGTGACCCATGTGGAGGGCTCTACCGATCCTCTGCGGGATATTGACATCATCAACCTGGAGCTGGTCATGGCGGACATCGAAATGGTGGAGCGGCGCATTGACAAGTGCCAGAAGGCGGCCAAGGGCGGCGACAAGCGCTTCCTCAAGGAAGCTGAGTTGTTTACGGACCTGCTGGCCCACCTGAACCAGGGCAAGCTGGCCCGGACCTTTGAGTGCAGCGAGGAGGACATGGCCCTCATCGCCACCTCGGACCTGCTGACCCTGAAGAAGACCATCTATGTTGCCAACCTGGCGGAAAACGAGGTCAACGACCCGGAGAGCAGCCGCCACTATCTGGCCGTGAAGCAGCTGGCCGATGCCGAGGGCAGCCAGATCATCCCCATCTGTGCCAAGCTGGAGGCTGACATCGCCGAGCTGGACGACCCCGACGAGAAGGCCATGTTTATGGAGGAGCTGGGCGTGAAGGAATCCGGCCTGGACCGGCTGATCCGCAGCAGCTACACTCTGCTGGGCCTCATTTCCTTCCTGACCGCGGGCTCCGACGAGTGCCGGGCCTGGACCATCAAAAAGGGCACCAAAGCCCCCCAGGCCGCCGGTAAGATCCACACCGACTTTGAGCGGGGCTTCATCCGCGCCGAGGTCATTGCCTTTGAGGATATGAAGGCCTGCGGCACCATGGCTGCCGCCAAGGCAAAGGGTCTGGTCCGCAGCGAGGGCAAGGACTACGTCATGAAGGACGGCGACATCGTCAACTTCCTGTTCAACGTCTAAAAATCGCAGAACAAAAAGCCCAGCCGGGACATGGCTGGGCTTTTGAAATCTGCGCTTTAAGGAATGCACAGGAAAAGTCCGTACAGGGCCAGCAGGTGCAGGGGGTAAAAGATGTAAAAGCCCCAGGAGATCGCTTTGCTCCTTGTGCGCTTCTGACCGGAATAGAGGGCGATGGGGACCATGGCCAAGGCCCCGAAGAGCTGGACGGAGACGGACAGGCCGAATATCCGAATATTGGCGCTGGGCATGATCCCGTTGATCAGCACCATTCCGACGGCCTGAATCCATTTTCCACCGGAAAAATCCCGGGTCAGGGCAAACAGGGCCATCAGCAGAATGCCGTTTCCACCATAGCTCAGGTGCAGCGCATCTGCAATGAAATAGCATGGCACGATCAGCAGAATCTTCCACACCGGCTGCTTCACCCGGCCCATGCCCTCCACCATAACGGCTCCCAGAAGCAGCAGCCACAGCACATTCTGGTGCGCCCAGGGGCTTCTGCCGCTGTATAGGACGAAATCGTAGATCGGTTCGGAGATCACCGCCATAATGCCCAGCCGCAGGAAGTACCGCCCGGGGCTTCCGGTGTGGGCGATTCCCTCGGTGATCAGGAAACAGTAAATGGGAAATGCCAGCCGCCCGATCACCCGCAGCCACATGGGCAGCCCAAACACCACCGCCGTATGATCGATCAGCATGGTCACGCAGGCAACAAGCTTCAGCGCCTCCTGGCAGAGAAGACCTTTCTTTTCCATACGTCATCCCTCCTTTTGCGCCCATTATACCAGCCGCCGTCCCAAAACGCAAACCCCAAAGAAATTTCTATTGCTTTTTCACGGGAAATCCTGTATAATATCTCCCGTATCCGGGTGTAGCGCAGTTGGTAGCGCGCCTGCTTTGGGAGCAGGATGCCGCAGGTTCGAATCCTGTCACTCGGACCAAAAATCGACAAGTTTCTTATGAAACCTGTCGATTTTTAATTTTATTTAGTTGTTTCTTCGCAAATCTGGTCTTCGAACAGGACTCTCATGTAGTCCCTGCGGCCATACAGAACACGGTCAATGTAGATGTCGTTCCCGTTCACCCGGTAGAAAACCATATAGTTTCCGCTGACAAGGAAGCGATAATTGCTGTCTACATCTGCGATGGAGGAAAGCGGTGTGCCGATCAGAGCGTGGTCATGGAGCATACGAATTGTTTTTGTGATTTTGCTTACCGTGGCGATTGCCGCCTGCGGATTTTCCAGATCCTCTGCGATATAGTCCTTAATGTCAGAAAGGTCATTTTGCGCCTCGTAGGACAGGTGCAGATTATTCATGGGTAATCCCGAGGTGTTCCTCCACGGCCTCCAAGGTCAGCCAGCCTTTCTCCTCGCCGGACTTACGACCTTTGGCAAGCTCGTTCATCAGACGCAGGGTGGCCTGTGTTTTTTCGTAATCGCGCATATCCACGATGACGTACCGCCCCCGTCCGTTCTTTGTCAAAAAAACAGGAGCGCCCTCAGCTACATCATGCAGTACCTCGCTGTAATTCCGCAAGTCAGAAATGGGTTTGATATTTGGCATATTGATCAGCTCCTTTCGCCTATAGTATATCCCATTCTGCTGTAAAATTCAACAGCAAGTTTGCGGCAAACATATATTTGCAGAAACAGGACTGCCCATATATTAGGATGAATCCCTCTTGCTGACTGCCAGTAAACCGTTGATATATCTGTGTTTTCTGAGATCCTATAATTACACTCGGACCAAAGCTGGGAGCCTTCCGCAAGGAATGCTCCCAGCTTTGCTGTGTACGGGATTCGAACCCAATTCCGGCTTGACGGAATTTGCTCTATAATGTTATCGAATCCTGTCACCCGCACCAAAAACGGGAGCGTTCCGTAAGGAATGCTCCCGCTTTTGGGCTATTTTGTGCTTTTTTAGGCCATATCTACAAAGCCCAGCTTGATGGCGCTGTAGTCGATCTTGACATCGGCGGCCTCAACGGCGTTGTTGATGAAGTCGTTGGACATCTGTGCAAGCAGATCGGATTCTGCCTGGGATTCCCACAGCAGATGGGAGCCGCAGAAATACATGATGTGGTAGCCGTACTGGGTCTTGACGATGCCGTAGTCGCCGACCTTCCGGTCAGCATCGAAGCACCAGTCGTTGAAGGCCTCCACCATCTTCCCCTCGGTCACGCCGGAGTACAGGCCGCCATTGGTGTTGGAGCCGGTGTCGGCGGAGTTTTCGTTTGCCAGGGTGGCGAAGCTGTCCTCGGTTTTGTCGCCGGAGAGCCACTGGTCCAGGATCTCCTGGGCCTTCTGCTCGCCTGCGGCCCAGGCCTCGTCGGAAAATTCCTCGGTGGTGACGGTTTCAACGGTGGCGCCCTCGGGCAGGATCAGGATGTGCCGCACATCCACGGAGCTTGTGGTCTTGTCCAGACCGTTGTCTGCATATTCTGCCTCGTGGGTGTTGAAATATTCGGCGATCTCCTCGGCGGTGGGGGCGAAGCTGCCGGTGATCTCATTGTAGTAGTCGCTGCTCAGGAAGTACATTTCCCAGAAGCTCTTGTAGTCCTCCAGAGTGGCGCCGGCGCTGAAATTGCGCTCGATCATGGCGGTGATGTCTTCAAAGCCATTGTTCGTGGCGGTCTCCAGCAGGCCGTCCTCCATGGTGTTCATCTGCTCCCGATTCTCGTCGCTCATCTGGAAGCCTGCTTCCCGGGCCTGCCGGGCGACGGCCTCAAAGATGGTCCAGTTGTTCAGCGCATCCTGCAGGAAATACTGCTCCCAGGTGAGGCCGTCGGCAACGCCGCAGACTTGGGTGTCCATGCTCTGGGTGTGGTCCAGGCCGAAATACTGGGCATAGGTGCCATACTGAGCATAGAAATTCTGAACGGACCGCCAGTAGAGGATCTGCAGCTGGCCGTTGGTCAGGGTGCTGTCTCCGGCGGTTGCCACGATGTCTCCATTGGCGGCCTTTGCCTCCTCGTCGGAGACGGTGTAGCTGCCCTTGCAGGTCACGTCGTCCGGGTTGCCGTCGGCGGGGACGGTGGCTTCGGTGGCTTCGGTGGTCTCGGTGGCTTCGGCGCTTTCAGCGACTCCCGTGCTCTCCGGGACCTCAAGCTGCTTCTGCTTGTCCTTGCCGTCCAGGATCAATACAGCCAGAATGGCGGTCAGCAGCAGCACCACGGCCACGCCGAGGGCAATGGCGGAGGCACTGGTAACGCCCTTTTTCACAGGGGCGGCCTGGGGGGCATTCGCAGATCCTTCCTCGGGGGCATTCGGAGCTTCCTCCACAGGGGCGGCCTCGGAAGCGCTCTGCGCATTCTCAAGGGGGGCGGCCTCTTCGGCGGCAGACTCCTGGGGGGTATCCGGGGAAGCAGCTGCTTCCTCAGCGGCCGGGGCATTCTCCGGCTGCTCTTTTCCACAAGCGGGGCAGACGGTCAATTCCTCGTCAAATTCCTCGCCGCAATAATGGCACTTTTTCATGGGTTCCTCTTTTCTCCGATGTTCGGAATGATAATCCTGCCAAGTTTACCATGTTTGTTGGAGAAATGCAAGCAAAAAACAGATTGTTTACAATTAAGAGACAATTAAGAGACCTGCTTTTTTGTTTTCTCGCGGTCTTGCAAAGAATGGGGGAATATGCTATTATATAAGATACATTTTAATGGAATCCTATGGGAATTTTCGGCGCAGGGACATTTTTGCACGGACTTTTTCAAAATCCAAATCCAATTTTAAGGGAGCAGCCCAATGAATACAAAAACCACCGTCATCAACCAGGAGCAGCTGGAGGCGCAGTTTGCCTTCTGTGATAAAATTGCGGCCTATTGGCAGTCCCAGGGCCGGACACCCACGGCCTATGTGGAGACCTATGGCTGCCAGCAGAACGAGGCAGACTCCGAAAAGCTGCGGGGCTACCTGACCCAGAGCGGCTATGCCATCGTCCAAAGCGCCGAAGGGGCCGACGTGGTGGTGATGAATACCTGCTCCATCCGGGAGCACGCCGAGCAGCGGGTTTTCGGCAACCTGGGGGCACTGACCCACACCAAGCGCCGCCATCCGGAGCAAAGAATCTTCCTGTGCGGCTGCATGGCGGGGGAGACCAAGGTTTCCGACCGGATCAAAAAGAGCTTCCCCTATGTGGACGGCGTTTTTTCTACCCACCATCTGTGGCAGTTCCCGGAGATCCTCTACAACGTGCTCACCAAGAAAAAGCGGCAGTTCTATATTGAAGATGAGGCGGGCTCCATTGCCGAGGGCATTCCCCAGGTGCGGGATTCTTCCCTGAAGGCCTGGGTGTCCATCATGTACGGCTGCAACAATTTCTGCACCTATTGCATTGTCCCCTATGTCCGGGGCCGGGAGCGCAGCCGCCGCCCGGAGGCCATTCTGGCCGAGTGCAAGGCGCTCATTGACAGCGGCTGCAAGGAGATCACCCTTTTGGGCCAGAACGTCAATTCCTATGGCAAGGACCTGGACTGCGGCGTGGACTTCGCGGACCTGCTGGCCCAAATCGCCCAGCTCCCCGGGGACTTTTTGATCCGCTTCATGACCAGCCACCCCAGAGACGCCTCCGAAAAGCTCTTTGACACCATGGCGCAGTACCCCAAGATCGCCAAGCAGCTGCACCTGCCCTTCCAGTCCGGCTCCAGCCGGGTGCTGAAGGCCATGAACCGGCACTATGACCGGGAAACCTATCTGCAAAAGGTGGAGTATGCCAAAAAGGTCATGCCGGAGCTGGTGCTCACCAGCGATGTGATCGTGGGCTTCCCCGGAGAGACCGAGGAGGAGTTCGAGGAGACCATCTCCCTCATTGAGCGCGTCCACTACGACAGCCTGTTCACCTTTATTTTCTCCCCCCGTACCGGCACCCCGGCGGCCAAAATGGAAGACCCCACCCCCAAGGAGGAGAAAAACCGCCGCTTCGACAAGCTCTGCGCCCGGCAGAACGCCATTTCCGAGGAAATCCACCGGGGCTATGTGGGCAAGACCCTGCGCTGCCTGGTGGACGGCAAGGATGGGGACCAGCTCACCGCCCGCACCGAAGGCGGACGCCTGGTCCGCTTCGACGGCCCCGAGTGCCTGATCGGAAACTATGAGAATCTGCGCATTACCGGCGCAACAACCTGGAGCTTAACAGGAGAATTAGGCTCCCCTGAAAGGGGAGCTGTCAGCGCAGCTGACTGAGGGGTCCCGGCTTGGCAAAAGGCCAAGCCTCGCCGTAGGCGAATGAAACCTATCGAAGCTGGTATTCCAAGAAGCCGAACCCCTCAGTCTCGGCTTTGCCGAGCCAGCTCCCCTTTCAGGGGAGCCATAGAAAAACTGAGATATAGAAAAGGAAGTAATTATGGCAAAAGAAGAACTGACTCCCATGCAGCGGCAGTATCAGGAAATGAAGGCCCGGAATAAGGACTGCATTCTGTTTTTCCGCCTGGGTGACTTCTATGAAATGTTCAACGAGGATGCCAAACTGGCAGCCCGGGAGCTGGACCTGACCCTGACCAGCCGGGATCGCAGCAAGCCCAAGGAGGAGCAGACGCCCATGTGCGGCGTGCCCTACCACAGCGTGGATGCCTATATTGCGCGGCTGGTGCAGAAGGGCTATAAGGTTGCCATCTGTGAGCAGATGGAAGACCCGGCCTTGGCCAAGGGACTGGTGGAGCGGGACATTACCCGCATCATCACCCCCGGCACCGTCACCGAGAGCTGCATGCTGGAGGAGCGCAAGAATAACTACATGGGCTGCGTCTTCGGCCAAAGCGGCCAGTTCGGCCTTGCCTTTTGCGACCTGTCTACCGGTGCGTTCTTCGCCACCACCTGCTCCGACCCCAGAGCCGTTGCTTCCGAATTGGGGCGCTTCACCCCCAGCGAGGTGCTGCGCTTTGGCCAGGGGGTAGAGGATGAGGCCATCTCCGATGTGCTCTTCCGCCGCTTGAGCTGCTGCGTGGACGAGGGCAAGGCAGAGGACTTCGATTTTGAAAAGGCCTGTACCTGCCTGGAAAGCCATTTCGGCCGCTCTGTGGAGGAGCTGGGCCTTGCCTCCTTCTCCGCAGCCCTGACCGCCAGCGGGGCTCTGCTGCAAACCCTGCTGACCCTGCAAAAAAATGACCTGAAACACATCCGGGAGCTGCAATACTACACCACCGGCCGCTTTATGGAGCTGGATCTGGATGCCCGGCGGAACCTGGAGCTGACAGAGACCATGCGCTCCAAGGAGAAAAAGGGCACCCTGCTGTGGGTGCTGGACAAAACCCACACGGCCATGGGCGGGCGGATGCTGCGCTCCTGGCTGGAAAAGCCCCTGCTTGACCCGGCAGAGATCACCCGGCGGCACGCCGCCGTGGAGGCCCTGGTGGAGAGCCCCATCGCCCGGGGCGAGCTGGAAGAGGCCCTCAAGGATGTGACGGATCTGGAGCGGGTCATGACCCGCATCGTCACCGGCACCGTCAACTGCCGGGACCTGCTGGCCTTTGCCCGTGGGCTGCGGGCACTGCCTCAGGTGAAAACGATCCTGGCAGAGCTGGGGAGCCCTCTGCTGCAAAAGCTTGCTGCGGCCATTGACCCGCTGGCGGACTGCGCAGACGGAATTGAAAAAACCATTGTGGACGATCCTCCGCTCACCGTCCGGGAGGGCGGCATCATCCGCAAGGGGGCCAACGCCGATGCAGACCGGCTCCGGGACATCATGGACGGCGGCTCCGGCACCATTGCGGCCATTGAGGCCAGTGAACGGGAAAAGACCGGCATCCGAACCCTGAAAGTGGGCTTTAACCGGGTGTTCGGCTACTATATTGAGGTTTCCAAGTCCTTTATGGACCAGGTGCCTGCAAATTACATCCGCAAGCAGACCCTTGCAAACTGCGAGCGCTACATCACCCAGGAGCTGAAAGAGCTGGAAAACCAGGTGCTCACCGCCAAGGACCGGCTGACGGCCCTGGAATATCAGATCTTTACCTCCCTGCGGGAGGAACTGGGCCGGCAGGCTGCCCGGGTTCAGGAGTCCGCCTCTGCGGTGGCGGCGGCGGATACGCTGTGCTCCCTGGCCGCCGTGGCGGTGCAGCGGGGCTACTGCCGCCCGGAAATCAGCCTGGGACCGGAGATATCCATCACCGACGGACGGCACCCTGTGGTAGAGGCCATGCTGAAGGACACCCTGTTCGTGCCCAATGATACCGCTCTCGGCGGGAAGGACAACCAGGTTGCCATTATCACAGGCCCCAATATGGCGGGAAAATCCACATATATGCGCCAGGTGGCCCTGATCGTGCTCATGGCCCAGATGGGCTCCTTTGTCCCGGCCCGGGCCGCCCGAATCGGCCTGGTAGACCGGGTGTTTACAAGAATCGGCGCCAGCGACGACCTGGCCTCCGGCCAGTCCACCTTTATGGTGGAGATGTCCGAGGTGGCCTCCATCCTGAAATACGCCACTTCCAGGAGCCTGCTGATTCTGGATGAGATTGGCCGGGGCACCTCTACCTATGACGGCATGAGCATTGCCCGGGCAGTGCTGGAATTTGCCGCCAGCCCCAAAAAGCTGGGGGCAAAGACCCTGTTTGCCACCCACTACCACGAGCTTTCTACCATGGAGAGCAAGCTGCCCAATGTGAAAAACTACAATATCGCCGTGAAGAAGCGGGGAGACCAGATGCTTTTCCTGCGGAAAATCGTCCCGGGAGCTACGGACGACAGCTACGGCATTGAGGTCGCCAAGCTGGCGGGCCTGCCGAACAGCGTCATTACCCGGGCCCGGGAGATCCTGGCAGAGCTGGAAGCGGAGGGCCCCCAGTATGTCCCCGTCCCCCAGAAGCAGGAGGATGACCAGGTGAGCCTGCTGGACCTGTCCGCAAACCGGGTGTGCGACGCCCTGAAAACCGTCCAGGTAGAGACCCTGACGCCTATTGAGGCTATGAATCAGCTGTACAAGCTGCGGAAAATGCTGGACGCGTGAATTCCGCAAATTGGGGTTTATCTACGAGTTGACAGTTGACAATTGACAGTTGACAGTTAAGGTATTTCCTTCGGAAATAAATTTAATAATTTCAAAATTGTCCCGAAGGGACACCATAACTGTGCACTGTCAACTGTCAACTCATTCATCTGCAACCCCCAATCTGCATACAACCAAAGATTGGAACGATCAACATGGCAAAAACATCCCTTTCCGCCCCCATCCCTCGCCGGGATGAAACCATCGTGGGCTTCAGCTGGTTTGGCTTTCAGCTGCTGCTCCTGCCGAGCATCCTGACCGGCCTCAATGGCCTGCTGAAAAAGCCGCTGTCTCTGGCCGAGGTGAATTTTACCTTTTTTCTCATCAATTTCCTGGCAACCCTTTGGATTTACCATCGGTTTCTCTCCGGCTCCTGGAAAGGCGTAAAGGCCCATCCCATTCTCTTCGGACAGGCCATTGTCCTGGCGCTGGTGGCCTACTGGCTCAGCACACTGGCTATGAACTGGGCCATCCGGCAGCTTGACCCCGGTTTTGTGAACCGGAACGACGCCTCCATCGCCTCCATGACCCAGGGCAGCTACTACCTGATGCTGCTGGGCACGGGCATTCTGGCCCCGGTGGCGGAGGAATGCGTCTATCGGGGACTGGTGTTCCGAAACATCTATTCTACGGCCCCCTGGGCGGCATATCTGGTGTCCATGGTGGCCTTTTCCATGGTGCATATCGTCTCCTATGTGGGAGCCTATACCCCCTTGCAGCTGGTGCTTGCCTTTGTGCAGTATCTGCCCGCCGGTGCGTGGCTTTGCTGGTGCTATACGAAAAGCGGCAGCATCTATGGCCCAATCGTTATGCACAGCCTGATCAATCTGTATTCCCTGAACCTTTTGAGGTAATTTTATGCCGAAAATCATCCAATTATCCCCTCATATTGCCAATCTGATCGCCGCCGGTGAGGTGGTGGAGCGGCCGGCATCCGTTGCCAAGGAGCTGCTGGAAAACGCCGTGGACGCCGGGGCCACCAAGGTCACCGTGGAGATCCGGGACGGGGGCATGACCTTCCTGCGGGTGACGGACAACGGCTGCGGCATGACCGCAGAGGATGCCCGCACGGCCTTCCTGCGCCACGCAACCTCCAAGCTCCGCTGCGCCGAGGATCTGAATGCCATCGGCACCATGGGCTTCCGTGGGGAGGCTCTGGCGGCCATTTCCTCCGTCAGCCGCATTGATCTGCTGACCAAGACCCCGGATTCCCTGACCGGCGTCAGCCTCCATCTGGAGGCCGGGGCGGTGACCGAGGAGAACGAGGCCGGCTGCCCGGACGGAACCACCATTATCATCCGGGACCTGTTTTACAATACCCCGGCCCGCATGAAATTCATGAAGGCCGATACGGTGGAGGGCTCCCGGGTGACGGGGGCGGTGCAGCTGCAAGCTCTGGCCCATCCGGAGGTTGCCATCTCCCTGATTCGGGACGGCAAGACCGTTCTTTCCACCCCGGGCAGCGGCGGACTCCGGGCGGCGGTGTACTGCGTCTATGGCCGGGACTTTGGAAGCATGATCCCCGTGGACAGCACCTGGGAAAAATACCGTGTGACCGGCTTTGTGTCCAAGCCCACGGATGCCCGGCCCAGCCGGAATTTGCAGACCTTTTTCGTCAATCACCGGCCTGTGAAATCCAAGCTCCTGGTCTCTGCCCTGGAGGAGGCCTACCGGAATCAGCTTATGGTGGGCAAATTCCCAACCTGTGTGCTGTGCCTGGAGCTGCCGCCGACGGCGGTGGATGTGAATGTCCACCCGGCCAAGACGGAAGTGAAATTTCTCAATGAAAAAGCGGTTTTTGACTGCGTGCACTATGGGGTGCTGGGGGCGCTGAACAAGACCCAGGACCGGCCCCAGGTCCATTTCTCTCCGAAAAATACCACCTTTTTCCCGGAGACCCAGCCGGAAAAGACGGCTGCGGCAGCTCCCAAAAAGGACTTCTTCCGCACCATGTCTGCCCAGGACTACCAGGCCTTCTCCAAGGCTGTGCAGTCCGCACCGCAGCCCGATCCCGCCGCAGCCAGAGCGGCTGCGGCCAAGCTGCCGGAGAGAGCCGCGCTGCGCTCCCAGGTGATCCTGCCCTCGGCAGCTCCGGCAGCACCGCCGGTCCCGCCGGTGGCTGTGCCTGCATCCGTGCCGCCGAAAGCGGCGCAGCCCTTGCCTGCGCTGCCCGAGGAAAAGCCACGGCCCGAGGAAAGGATCGGGAAGAAGCCGGAACAGGCTTGTGCGCCGGAGCAGACGGCCCTGGAAATGCCCGCGGCAGCGCCCTGGCGCATGGTGGGGGAGCTGTACCGGACCTATATTCTGGTGGAGCAGGGGGACGAGGCCTTCCTCATCGATAAGCACGCTGCCCACGAGCGCATTCTTTTCAACAAGCTGAAGGCCCATCAGGAGGCCATTGTCGGCCAGACCCTGCTGACCCCCATTCCCGTACGCCTGAATCCGAAAGCTGCCGCTGAAATCGTGAATCACGCGGATATGATGGAGCAGCTGGGCTTTTCTCTGGAGGAGTTCGGGGAGAATACCCTGCTTCTGCGGCAGATTCCCATGGACCTGAGCCCGGATGACGCCGCCGAAACCGTGGAGACCCTGGCAGAGGACCTGCTCCGGGGCCGGGTGACCGAGGCGGACACGGTCCGGGATGAAATGCTCCACACCGTGGCCTGCAAAGCCGCCATCAAGGCCGGGTGGGTCAATGACGAAAAAGAGCTTCTGGCAGTGGCCAAGGCGGTCATGTCCGATGAGAGCCTGAAATACTGCCCCCACGGCAGACCCATCTGCGTGTCCCTGAGCAAAAAGAATCTGGAGCGGCAGTTTAAGAGGACGTAAAGGAGCGAAGCCCATGAACCCAATTATTTGCCTTGCGGGGCCGACGGCCTCCGGAAAAACCGCCCTGGCGGTGGAGCTGGCCAAGGAATTGGACGGCGAGGTGGTCTCCTGCGACTCCATGCAGGTCTATCGCCGCATGGATATCGGCACGGCCAAGCCCACGGAAGCGGAGATGCAGGGCATTCCCCACCACATGATCGATGTGGCCTCCCCGGAGGAGGACTATTCCGTCAGCCGCTACTGCGCCCAGGCTGCGCCCATTGTGGAGGGCATTGTCGCCCGGGGGAAGACCGCCATTATTGCGGGCGGCACGGGGCTGTATATGGATTCGCTCATCCGGGGCAACGACTTTGCGCCGTTTCCCTCCACCGGTGTCCGGCAGCGCCTGGAGGCCCAGGCGGATGCGGAGGGGCTGGAGGCCATGGCCGCCTGGCTGCACGCCGTCGACCCGGAGGCGGCGGAGCGAATCCAGGACCGGAAGCGGCTTCTGCGTGCGCTGGAGGTCTATCTGGAAACCGGAGAGACCATCACGGAGCACAATCGCCGCACCCAGGCCATCCCGCCCCGGTTCACCCCTGTCTGGCTGGGCCTGGATTTTGAAGACCGGCAGCAGCTCTATGACCGCATCGATCTGCGGGTGACGAAAATGCTGGAAAGGGGCCTGCTGGAGGAGATTCGGGGGCTGCTGGCTTCCGGTGTTCCCGAGAAGGCCACGGCCATGCAGGCCATTGGCTATAAAGAGTTTGTGGATGCCCTGGCAGGCAGGGAGCCTTTGGAAGCTGCCGCAGACCAGGTGCGCCAGTCCTCCCGGCGATACGCCAAGCGGCAGCTGACCTGGTTCCGCCGGAACAAGGCCATGCACTGGCTTATCCGGGGAGAGAACACAACCGGAGAGGATATTTTCCTTTCCGCCCGACAGCTTCTGCGGGAAATCGACAAGTGAATCGTGCTAGCATATGCGTACTCCAAAAATGAACAAGAAAGCGGGTATACATATGAACGAAACCATGAATTTGCAGGACGCCATTCTCAAGGAGGTCCGCCGGGACAAGGTTCCCGTGACGCTGTTTTTGATGAATGGCTTCCAGCTCCGGGGGATCATTACGGGATTTGACAGCTTCGTGGTCGTCCTTGTGACTGACGGGAAGCAGCAGATGATTTACAAGCATGCCATTTCCACCCTTGCGCCTATCCGGCCTCTGAAGGCGGCTGCGCCCAGTCTGTAAGGCGCGTCCCCTACCGTCCCGGAAATCAGGCGGCGGAGCGATTCCGCCGCCTTTTGCCGTATACAGAAAGGAAAACGCCTATGTCGATTGAAGAAAATGTGGAAAAAGTTTTGGAAGAAATCGCCGCCGCTGCCCGGGCAGCCGGGCGGGAACCGGGGGAGGTTACCCTCTGCGCAGCTACCAAGATGAATGATGCCCAGGCGGTGCGCCGGGCCATTGCGGCCGGTGTCCGCATCTGCGGGGAAAACCGGGTGCAGGAGCTTACGGCCAAGCTGGCAGACAATGCCTATGCAGGGGCTCAGGTCCATTTCATCGGCCATTTGCAGACCAATAAGGTGAAGCAGGTGGTGGGAAAGGTGGACCTGATCCAGAGCGTTGACAGCGAGCATCTGCTTGCCGCGATTTCCCGGGAAGCCCAGAAGCAGGGCCTTTGCCAGGACATCCTTTTGGAGGTCAACATCGGCGAGGAGACTGCAAAGTCCGGATTTGCGGAGGAGGATATTCTTCCGCTTGTGGACAGAATTGACAGTTTTTCCAACATCCGGCTCCGGGGACTTATGGCAATTCCCCCAATTTCCCGGAATCCCGGCGATAATTTAAAATTTTTTCTTAAAATGCGGCAAATATATGTTGACATACGGGCAAAAAAGAACGATAATGTTTCGGTAGACTGTTTATCTATGGGAATGTCCGGCGACTTCGCGGATGCCGTCGCCGCGGGCAGCACCATGGTTCGCATAGGCACCGCCATTTTCGGTGCAAGAGATTACACCACTGCTCATCAGAAGATGTAAAGATACAGGAGGAAAAACAGAAATGAGCCTTTGGGACAACGTGAAAAAGTTTGCCGCTCCCTATTCCGACGACGATTACGATGATTACGACGAAGACGAAGAGGATACTGAGGACGAATACGAGGAAGAAGAGGAAAGACCTGCCCGCCGCAGTGCCCCTGCCCGCCGCCCCCGCGCTGCAGCCCCGGTAGAGGATGAGCCGGAGGAAGATGAGGACAGCGATTTTGGTTTCGGCTCCATTTCTGCGTCCGGTTCCGGCGCTCTGGGCAGCAGCTCCGGCTTCAATGGCCCCGTGCTGCACACCGGCTCCTCTGCCAATAAGCAGGAGGTTGTGCTGTTCCGCCCGGGCAGCTTCAACGACACCTCCAAGGCCGCCGACGATCTGCGGGACCACAAGGCCGTGATCGTCAACATGGAGAATGTGGATAAGGCCATGGCCCGCCGTGTGGTGGATTTCCTGTCCGGCTGCGTTTACGCACTGGATGGCGATGTGAAGAAGATCGCCCAGTCCGCCTATCTCTTCTGCCCCCACAATATGGAGATCTCCGGCGATCTGGAGACCCTGCAGGCAGAGGTTGAAAATTACATCTAATATAAGGCAGCACCGCGCAATTCGCCTGGGGCGGCCAATGGAGCTTTTCCGTCGGCTGCGCTGATTGGATCGTGGGGCACTGCCTGGGGAAACGGTTGATTTTACGCAAGCGGATATCCGACTACTTTTATTTACAGATCATAGGAAGGAGAAGATAGATATGATCACTCCGCAGCAAATCGATCAGGTGTCTTTTTCCAAGGCATCCTTCGGCGGCTACAATATGCAGCAGGTGGATGAATTCCTGGAGCCCCTGACCGAGGATTATGTTACGCTGTATAAGGAAAATGCACTGCTCAAGAGCAAGATGCGTGTCCTGGCCAGCAAGCTGGAAGAGTACCGCAAGAGCGGCGTGGAGGCCAAGACTGCCTCCGGCGACGCCAAGGCGGCTGCCGACAAGATGCTTCTGGAGACCAAGGCCAAGTGCGACCGGATGCTGAAGGAGGCCACTGCCAAGGCACAGGCCATCACCGCTTCCGCCGTTCCCGCTGCCCCTGCCGCAGCGGGCAGCAATGCCGAGGCGCTGATCGCAGCAGAGAACGCCCGGGTGGAGGAGGCCCGTCTGGCCGCCAACGCCAAAATTGCCGAAATTCAGGAGCAGATGCGCGCCTGCATTCAGGCTCTGGAGCGCATTAAGGCCGCAGCCCCCGCTGCCAAGCCCGTTGCTCCCGTCGCACCCGCAGCCCCTGCTGCGCCTGCGGAACCTGCTGCAGTTGTGGCTGATGCCATGCACTATGACAGCGGCAGCGTGGCCGATGAGATCGCCCACAATGTGGAGGCCCTGGTGGGCTCCACTGAGGACACTGCTCCCAAGGCAGAGCCCAAGCATCCCACGACCGATACCACCACAAGCCGCTTCGCCAACCTGAACCTGCAGTTTGGCCGGAACTACGACCCCACCCACAAATAATTTTTTCCCAATATGCAATGCCAGGACGAGGACAGGAGCCTGGGACGATCCTTTTCAGAGAGCTGCCGGAAGGTGCAAGGCAGCAAAGGAGGCCCGGATGCTTATCCCCTCGGAGCAGTGCGCCGAACCCCAAAAGGGAAGTAGACCGCACCGGGTGCGCCCGATACCGCGCAGACGAGTGCCGCGCAAAGCGCGGAACGAGAGTGGTACCGCAGAGGAAATTATGCCTTTGTCTCTTATTATGGGAGACAAAGGCTTTTTTAGTTGACAGTTGACAGTGAACAGTTGACAGTTGGATACAACGAAAGCTGTTCTGTAAAATCTAAAAACTGTCAACTGTCAACTGTAAACTGTCAACTCATACCGTATTCTGTAATACGCAAATCAATTCAATAAACGCTCAATAGAACAATCGACGGAGGTTATTCCAATGGACTACAAAAATACGATCATCACCCCGAAGACCGACTTCCCCATGAAGGCCGGTCTGCCTGCACGGGAGCCGGGAATGCTGGAGCACTGGCAGAACCTGGACCTGTACAACGAAATGCTGAAGAAAAATCAGGACCTTCCCCGCTTCGTCCTGCACGACGGCCCTCCCTTCTCCAACGGCTATATCCACATGGGCCACGCCCTGAATAAGACGCTGAAGGACTTCATCGTCCGCAGCCATGCCATGATGGGCTACTACACCCCCTATGTCCCCGGCTGGGACAACCACGGTCTGCCCATCGAGCGGGCCATTGAGACCTCCAAGAAGAAGCTCAATAAGGATATGTCCGTGCCCGAGTTCCGGAAGGCCTGCGCAGACTTTGCAGAGGATTTCATCCAGAAGCAGATGGGCGGCTTCAAGCGCCTGGGCGTTGTGGGGGACTGGGAGCATCCCTACCGCACCATGGACAAGCATTTTGAGGCCCAGGAGGTCAAGATCTTCGGCCGGATGTTTGACAAGGGCTATATCTACAAGGGCCTGAAGCCCGTCACCTGGTGCCCCTACTGCGTCACCGCCGTGGCCGAGGCCGATATCGAGTATAAGGATGACCCCTGCACCACCGTCTATGTCAAGTTCCCCATGAAGGACGATCTGGGCAAGCTCTCCCAGTTCGACCTGTCCAAGACCTACTTCGTGATCTGGACCACCACCATCTGGACTCTGCCCGGCAACCTGGCCATCTGCCTGCACCCCAGAGACAGCTATGTGCTGGTGAAGGCGGACAATGGCGAGACCTACATCATGGCCGAGGCCCTGATGGACAAGGTCATGCACATCGGCGGCTTTGAAAACTATGAGGTCCTGGCAAGCTATCCCGGCTCCTTCTTTGAGAATATGCTGGCCCAGCATCCCTTCATGGACAAGACCTCCCGTCTGGTGAACGCAGAGTACGTCACCATGGATTCCGGTACGGGCTGTGTCCACACCGCCCCCGGTTTCGGTGCCGACGACTACCAGACCTGCATGCGCTACGGTATGGAGCTGGTGGTGCCCGTGGATGACTACGGCCGCCACACCGACTACGCCGGAAAGTATGCCGGCATGAAGACCGAGGAAAGTAACCCCGTCATCCTGGAGGATATGCGCGCCTCCGGCGCCCTGTTTGCCTCCGAGGAGATCGTCCACTCCTATCCCCATCACGACCGCTGCAAGAAGCCCGTCATCTTCCGGGCCACCCCTCAGTGGTTCTGCTCTGTGGAATCCTTCAAGGACCAGGCCATCAAGGCCATTGAAAATGTCCAGTGGTACCCCGCCTGGGGCCAGGACCGCATGACCAGCATGATCCGCGAGCGCGCCGACTGGTGCATCTCCCGTCAGCGCCGCTGGGGCCTGCCCATCCCCGTGTTCTACTGCAAGAGCTGCGGCAAGCCCGTGTCTACCCCGGAATCCATCGAGAAGCTTTCTAAGCTCTTTGACGAGTACGGCTCCAATATCTGGTTCGAGAAGGACGCCATGGAGCTGGCCCCCGAGGGCTTTACCTGCCCCCACTGCGGCGGCAAGGACTTCACCAAGGAGAAGGACACCCTGGACTGCTGGTTCGACTCCGGCTCCACCCACTATGCCTCTCTGATGCACCGGCACCCCGAGCAGTGGCCTGCCGATGTGTATCTGGAGGGTGCCGACCAGTATCGCGGCTGGTTCCAGTCCTCTCTGCTGACCTCCGTCGGCGCTCTGGACCAGGGCGCGCCCTTTAAGCAGGTGCTGACCCACGGCTGGACCGTGGACGGTCAGGGCCGGGCCATGCACAAAAGTTTGGGCAACGGCGTTGACCCTGCGGACCTGATCAAGGAGTTCGGTGCGGACATCGTCCGTCTGTGGGCCGCCTCCTCTGACTACCACGCGGACGTGCGCTGCTCCAAGGAGATCTTCAAGCAGATCGCCCAGAACTATCTGAAATTCCGCAACACTGCCCGGTACTGCCTGGGCAACCTGAACGAGTTTGATCCCGATGATCTGGTGGCCCCCGAGGATATGGAGGAGCTGGACAAGTGGGCACTGACCAAGCTGAACGCTCTGGTGAAGGAATGCCGGAGAGCCTACAATGTGTATGAGTTCCACATGGTCTCCCATGCCATCAATGATTTCTGCGTGGTGGAGCTGTCCAGCTTCTACCTGGATATTCTGAAGGACCGGCTGTACTGTGAGGAGAAGAACGGCCTGCGCCGCCGTTCCGCCCAGACTGCCCTGTTCCTGATCCTGGATGCCATGGCAAAGGTCTTTGCCCCAATCCTGGCCTTCACCTGCGACGAGATCTGGCAGTCCATGCCCCACCGCGCCTGCGACGACGGCCGGAACGTGCTGCTCAATCAGATGCCCGAGAACTTTGACGCCTATGCCCTGGACGATGCCGCTATGGCCCGCTGGGATACCGTCATGAAGCTCCGCCAGGACGTGAACGGCGTGCTGGAAAAGGCCCGTGCCGACAAGCGCATCGGCAAGGCGCTGGAGGCCCATGTGACCCTGCAGACCGCTGATGAGGACCTGAAGAAGGCCTGCGCCGGGCTCAACCTGGCTGAGATCTGCATCGTCTCCGATTGCACCTGGACTGCCCCTGAGGAGGGCGCCGAGGTTGCCGCCGGTGTGAACTTCCCCCAGCTCACAGTGGGCGTATCCGAGGCCAAGGGCACCAAGTGCCCCCGCTGCTGGATGCACTCCGTGAACGCCAACGCCGAGGGCCTGTGCCCCCGCTGCGCTGCCGTCATCGCCAAGATGGACGTGGAGCTGTAAACCAAAATAACATACGCCCTGCCGCGTCTGCTCAAAAGGGAGACGCGGCAGGGCGTATCTGTTTTTGCCGGGAACAAAATCGGAAGGAGAATCGAAACCAAGACCGAGGTTATTGCCCGCCGCAGGGAAAACTTGCGGCGGGGTCAAAGTGTTTATGCGGTTATGCCAGCACCAGTTCGCCATCCCGGCAGTCCACGGTGACGGTGGAGCCGGTGGTGATGCGGCCTTCCAGGATCTTGCGGCTGAGCATGGTCTCTACGGTGTGCTGCACATAGCGGCGCAGAGGACGGGCACCGAACTCGGGGTCGTAGGCTTCGTCCACAATGTGCTGCTTGGCTGCATCCGTCAGGCGGCAGGTGATCTGCTGCTCGGCAAGACGCTCGTTCAGCTTGTCGATCTGCAGGTCGATGATCTTGGTGATGTTGTCCTTGGTCAGGGGCTTGTAGAAGACGATCTCGTCCAGACGGTTCAGGAACTCGGGGCGGAAGCTCTGGCGCAGCAGCATCATGACCCGCTCCTTGGCGGCGGGGTCAATTTCGCCGTCGTCCCGGATGCCGCCCAGCAGCTCCTGAGAGCCCAGGTTGGAGGTCAGGATCAGAATGGTGTTCTTGAAGTCCACGGTGCGGCCCTGGGAGTCGGTGATCCGGCCGTCGTCCAGCACCTGCAGCAGGATGTTGAACACATCGGGATGGGCCTTTTCCACCTCGTCGAACAGCACTACGCTGTAGGGCTTCCTGCGGACGGCCTCGGTCAGCTGGCCGCCTTCCTCGTAGCCCACGTATCCGGGAGGCGCGCCGATCAGACGGCTGACGGAGAATTTCTCCATGTATTCGGACATGTCGATCCGCACCAGGTTGTTCTCGTCGTCAAACAGGGCTTCAGCCAGTGTCTTGGCCAGCTCCGTCTTGCCCACGCCCGTGGGGCCCAGGAACAGGAAGGAACCGATGGGCCGGTTGGGGTCCTGGATGCCTGCACGGCTGCGCTGGATGGCCTCGGTCACGGCCTTGACGGCCTCATCCTGGCCAACCACACGCTTGTGGAGGATGCTTTCCAGGTTCAGCAGCTTCTCCCGCTCCCCCTGGACCAGACGGCTGACGGGAATGCCCGTCCAGCGCTCCACGATCTTGGCGATTTCCTCGTCGGTGACCTTCTCGTGCAGCAGAGCACTCTCGCCTTCGGACTGGTTCCGGCGCTCCTGCTCTTCCAGCTCCTTTTGCAGCTGGGGCAGGCGTCCGTATTTCAGCTCTGCAGCCTTGCCCAGGTCGTAGCTCTGCTCCGCGGCCTCGATCTGGCGGTGCAGGTCCTCAATGTCCTTACGGATCTTCTGGACCTTTTCCAGGGAATTCTTTTCGTTTTCCCACTGGGCCTTCTTGGCGTTGAAGCTTTCCTGCTCCTCGGCCAGCTCCTTGCGAAGCTGGGCCAGGCGGCTCTTGGACAGCTCGTCCTCTTCCTTCTTCAGGGACTCCTCCTCAATTTGCAGCTGGATGATGTGGCGGTTCACGCTGTCCAGCTCCGTGGGCATGGAGTCCTGCTCGGTCCGCAGCTGGGCACAGGCCTCATCGATCAGGTCGATGGCCTTGTCCGGCAGGAACCGGTCGGTGATATACCGGTGGGAAAGGGTAGCGGCGGCGATAATGGCGGGGTCTGTGATCTTCACGCCGTGGAAGTTCTCATAGCGCTCCTTCAGGCCACGGAGAATGGCGATGGTGTCCTCCACCGTGGGCTCATTGACCATGACGGGCTGGAAACGGCGCTCCAGAGCGGGATCTTTTTCAATATACTGCCGGTATTCGTCCAGGGTCGTTGCGCCGATGCAGTGCAGCTCGCCCCGGGCCAGCATGGGCTTCAAGAGGTTGCCGGCATCCATGCTGCCCTCGGTCTTGCCGGCACCCACAATGGTGTGCAGCTCATCGATGAACAGCAGAATTCTGCCCTCGGACTGCTTGACCTCGTTCAGAACGGCCTTTAACCGCTCCTCAAATTCGCCCCGGTACTTGGCACCGGCCACCAGGGCGCCCATATCCAGGGAGAAAATGGTCTTGTCCTGCAAAGAGGAGGGAACCTCCTTCTTCACGATTCGCTGGGCCAGCCCCTCCACAATGGCGGTTTTGCCCACGCCGGGCTCGCCGATGAGGACGGGGTTATTCTTGGTTTTCCGGGAGAGAATTCGAATCACATTCCGAATCTCTTCGTCACGGCCGATGACCGGGTCCATTTTCTGCTCCTTGGCCTTCTTGACCAGATCCGTGCCGTATTTTTCCAGAGCATCATAGGTGCCCTCGGGGCTGTCGGAGGTGACCCGCTGGTTGCCTCGGACGGATTGCAGGGCCTTGAGCGCGGCCTCCTTGGTAATGCGGTAGTCGGAGAAGATCCGCTTCACGCCGCCCTGGGCGGTTTCCAGCAGACCCAGGAACAGGTGTTCCACGGAGACAAATTCGTCCTTCATGGTGCTGGCCTCTGCTTCGGCGGCAGTAAAGGCGGCATCCATGTCGGCGCTGATATAGAACCGGTCAGCTTCCCGGCTGCCGGTGACAGAGGGAACCTTGCCCAGCTCCGTTTTCGCGGCGGCTTCCAGACTCTCCACCGTCACATCCATCTTCTTCAGCAGCTGGGGTACAAGCCCTCCGTCCTGCTGCAGCAGAGCCACCAGCAGATGGATCTGCTCCATTTGCTGATTGCTGTTTTGAATTGCAAGGTTTTTGGCGTTCTGGACAGCCTCCATGGACTTTTGCGTATAGTTCTGAAAATTCATAGCCATCCTTCTTTCATGGTTTAGCACTCTCTTGATGCGAGTGCTAATTTTTATTTGCTTATACTATACTCCAATTCCGCCAAAAGTCAAGGGACGGACATAAAATGTTTACAACTATACAATATGCACAATTACAAAAGGAATAATTTGACACGGTTAATATATATTTAACAAAATAAAGCTTGCATTTCTGGGGAAATGCGGTATAATAACCATGCAAGTGCAAGGTAGCTTCCGGAGACGGAAGCGAAAGTGAAATTTTTTTCTTACCTCTCTTTTCTCTGGAAACACCCCCTGCGGTCCGGTCAACCGCAGGGGGTGTTTTCGTAGAAAATGTTCGCCGGTGCAAAAACAGCTTCACAAATGGAAGAAAACCGTGTATGATGTGCAGTAGGATCGTGTAAGCACAAATGTAGGAGGAAACCATGGAAGTATCTTTGACGGAAATGCTGGAGGCCCGGGAGAAGCGGGCCTGGCGGCAGCGGGAGCTGCTGAAACGCGGGCGGACGGTGATCTGCTTCACGATGAACATTGCGGGCCCCATCAAAAACAGCCCCCTGATCGGCAGCGGCTATGACCTCGGGAAGCGGCTGCTGTTGGGGCAGCTGGACGTTGCGGGCGTGGCGGTTTCCGATTTTGAAGAGGTCCGGGAGAAGACGGGCAACGAGTGTATTCTGCTGGTGGATGCCGAGCCTCTGGCCGTCAAGGCCATTACGGCGGAGCTGGAGGATCATGCGCCCATCGGGCGGTTGTTCGATATGGATGTGCTGCGGCCGGACGGCAGCAAGGTGGAGCGGCAGGAGCTGGGCCTGCCCGGGCGGCGGTGCCTGCTCTGCGGGGAGAGCGCCCAGGTCTGCGCCCGGAGCCGGAAGCACAGCGTGGCAGAACTCCAGGCAAAGACCCGGGAAATCCTGCGGGAGGCTGTGGACGAGGCGGACAGCCGGGAGGCGGCGCGGCTGGCCTGCCAGGCCCTGCTGTATGAGGTGGCGATTACCCCAAAGCCGGGCCTGGTGGACCGGGAGAACAGCGGCAGCCACCGCGATATGGATTTCTTTACCTTCCAGGCCAGCGCCGCAGCCCTGCAGCCCTATTTTGCCCAGTGCGTCCGCATCGGGCGGCAGGGGGGCACGCCGACAGAGACCCTCCGGGCGCTGCGCCTGCCCGGGAAGCTGGCCGAGGCGGAAATGCGCCGGGCCACAGGCGGTATCAATACCCACAAGGGGGCCATTTTCTCCATGGGCATTCTCTGCGGCGCGCTGGGACGGCTGGACAGGAAAAACTGGGCAGATCCGGACCGCGTCCTGGAGGAATGCGCCGCTATGGCAAAGGGCATCGTCAGCGAGGACTATCGGGGTCTCACCCCGGAAACGGCAAAGACTGCCGGACAGAAGCTCTATATACTCCATGGCATTACCGGCGTTCGGGGCCAGGCAGAGGCGGGCTTCCCGGCGGTGCGGGAGGCGGGCCTGCCAACTTTGGAAGCGGCGCTGGCAGCGGGAAAGGATATCAATGAAGCTAGCTGCGCGGCCCTACTGGCCCTGCTGGTCCACACGGCGGATACCAATATGATCCACCGGGGCGGCTTTGATGGAATGCAGCAGGCCACGCTCGAGGTACGGGAGATTCTGGACCGGGAGAACTTCCCCAGCCGGGAGACCCTGGAATCGCTGGATAAGCGCTTTATTGAGAAAAATCTCTCTCCCGGCGGCTCGGCAGATCTGTTGGCGCTGACCCTGCTCCTGTTCTTTTTGAAGGAACATCCCCAGAGATGAGAAAGACCGCAGAGGCCGGTGCTTTAGGAGCACGTGACCTCTGCGGTTTTTTATCCGTTCTGAGATGCCTTTTGCCTATGCAGCTGGCCCCGAATCTTGCCCGGCAGGGAATCCCGCCGGAGGAAGAGCACGCCAACAAGAATGTAGAGCGCGGCCAGCATGGCAATGCCGACCCACCAGACTCCGGACAGCAGCAGATCGCCTGCAAGGCAGGTGACGAAGGTGGGCACGGGCAGGGCCAGCAGCAGCGCCAGGAAATAGCGCCGCCCCTGCAGCCCGGCGTGGGCTGCGGCATAGGGGATGATGCCGTTGGGCAGCCCCGGGGCCAGCAGAAGGATGGTGGTGTAATAGGTGCGGTTCCGCTTGACGGATAGGGCATCCCGGGCCTTTTTCAGCTTCGGGGAGGCCTCCTCCAGGGCGGCGAGGGACGTCTGGGCGTGGGTCGCGGCGTAAAAGACGGCTATATGAGCGGCCATGCAGGCGGTCAGGCAGACCGCGCAGCCCAGCCAGGGCCCCAGGACGATCCCGGCTACCAGCTGAACGGGCATGGCGGGCAGAACCACGGAGAGGATCTGGACGAAGGACAATAGCCACAGCAGCCCGGCGCTGTAGGCGGTGCTCTGTCCGTCGAAGCAGGTCTGCAGGGCATTTTCATCCCCGCTGGAAAAGGCAGACCAGACGTTGGGAACATAAATACGAAGCAGCTCCACCACCAGTCCGATGGCGATGAGCAGAAAAAGAACCATGACCGCCAGAGACCTGACGGCGGACTTTTTGGATTTATTCTGCATAGGAAGATTCCTTTCCCTTATATTGTACAAAAGCCCGGCCCGGAAACCGGGCTGGGCCAAAATTGGCACATTCTTCCGCTGAAATGGGGGAAAATTCTCCCATTTGCTTTGGCAGCAGGATTATATCATGGGGAATATGGAATTTCAAGCTTTTTTTCACATTCCCAAAGACACAAGAAAAGAGAGGGACTTGGCAGCAGCTTTCTGCGTCCTGTGCCCCTCTTTTATATTTCTATTATAGCAGAAAACTGCCTTGTTTTCAAGACTTGAAAAGGAAAAGCGCAACGTTTATACTGGTATTATCGAAAAGGAGGCGCGGAAAATGGAACTGTATGACAAAATTGCGGACCTTGCGCTGCTGTGGCGGCGGACAGCGGAGATATTCTCACGATTCGAAGAGGTAAAATGTGATTGGGATCAGGCGTTTTACGATTTTTTGCCCCGGCTTGCCGGGACGGATGACGCTCAGACCCATCTGCTGTTTGCGGAATTCATGAATCTTCTGGGAGACGGACATACGGACTATCAGTTCCCCAGGGCATTCCTGAAGGAAATCGGATTTCTGCCGTTTTCGCTGCGATATTGCGGGAACGCCTATTTTGTAGACGGCACTCTGCCGGGGCAGGAAGACCGTTTGGGGGCGGTTGTGGAGAAAATAGACGGCAGGCCCTTTTCGGATGTTCTGGATGAGGCGGCAAGATATGGCTACCGTGTGGGGAAATTTTTGCCGGAATCTCGATTGAAAGGGTTGCTTCCCCTGCTGCTGCCCGGAAAGGTGCATACATTGGAAACCTCCAAGGGCATATTTCCTTTCCGATTGTTGCCGGAAAAAACAGAGCTGCATTCCGTTGGAAAAAGGCGGAAATTTGAAATTCGGGATTTGGAAAATGATATTCTTTATGTAAATCTTCCGGACTTCATGCATGGGAATTTTGCAGCCACGGTTCGTGCTGCATTGGAGAAAAAGATGCCTTCCGGGCTGATCCTGGACATTCGGGAGAACATAGGCGGCATGACGCTGCTGGGGGCACAGGTGGCAGAGCTGCTGATTTCCGGAGAGTTCTCCGGCTGCCGGAAGCGGACCCGAATTGGCAGGGGCGTGGACCTGGCTTCTGCCAGCCAGATAATCCTGGAATCCCCCGAGGAGCAGGCACGGGAAATTGCCGCGGGGCTTTATACACAGGAAGATGTGGAGGCAAGCCGCAGACAAATGGCGGGAACATATACGGAAAGCTATCAGGACCGGTTCGGTAGGGAAGGGCAGCAGGCCCTTTTCACGGGGCCCTGCGTCGTATTGACCTCACGGAGAACGGTTTCCGCAGCTGAGGATTTCCTGGCGATGCTGCGCAGCAATCGCCGGGCAACGGTGATCGGAACGCCGACCTGCGGCACTACGGGTACACCCATGCTCCTGCGCCTGCGCTGCGGCGGCGGTGCCCGCATCTGTTCCGTAGGCTACCGGCTGCTGGACGGAACGGAATTTCTAGGATGCGGCATCCGGCCGGATATCCCCATGGAATCGACACCGGAGGATATCCTTGCCGGCAGAGACCCGGTGCTGGAGAAGGCAATCGACTTCATGCGGAAATAAATTGCGCGTTTTCCAATAGGACAATGCAACCGTATTTTGAGACGGCATTGCAAAACCGGGAAGCTGCGTTATAATCAATTCATAAGACCCGTCCCATGAATATCGACATTGCCATGGTCAACAAATTCTACGACCTGACGGTCATGCAGCCCACGGTCCCGGATTCTCTCCGCTCCCACTATGCACTGCTGGAGCGCCGTGCCTCCGAGTGCGTCGGCTGCCAGAGCTGTTCGGCGTGATATGCTCCCCATAGAGTAGACACTCGAAAGAACAAAAATTCGAGACTACACTGTGGGGAGCATATCAATTCCCCTACAGCCTTTTCTACACTGTCCACCTATGCCCACGCTACACCAGGCATGAAGAAGGAAAGCGCCAAGCGGATGACAGAATTTATTCGTTCCGTACAAAGCACGTAGCCGTCGGCTGCTGACCGCAAAATTTTCGCGTTACGGTCACGGTTACGGTCAAAGTAAATTTGGCAGAAAAAGCTTCAACTTTTGGAGCAAGAAAATTAGCCTTTTCCCAGTAAAACAAAAGAAATCCCGCACCAAAACTGGTGCGGGACTGGTGGGGGAAGGTGGATTCGATGGCTTGCTTTGCACAGCAAAGCAATAAGGAGAAAACCAGTTTGCGAACTGGTTTGTTAGGCAGGCCACTGGCCTGTTGGATTTAATTGGGTTCGAATCCGCCTTCGATACCAATAAAAAGAGGACACCCTACGGATCAATGTCAGTAAGTTAAGCTGACGAATCCTCCTACCCTCAGGAATGAGATGGTAGGAGGA
>ENA-UEPJ01000768-UEPJ01000768.1-human-gut-metagenome-genome-assembly--contig:-NODE-768-length-42230-cov-10.546391_pt1 | contig 42230 bp, 38 predicted proteins | sample MGYA00242890_ERZ507896 | MGnify/ENA primary metagenome ERZ507896 (study PRJEB26167, sample SAMN06115508) | human gut metagenome | host: Homo sapiens | place: China:Qinghai | collected 2015-08-20...
GGCGATGGATACGCGTTTGCTGCGGGTTTACTGCGACCGGCCGCAGTTGCCGGGTTATAACCGGGTGATGGTGGTGTTGGAATACGAAACCCAGGAGATGGATTATTTCAACGCGGACGCTTCCTCTTTCCTGAAAAGGCTGATGAAAAAGTATAAGGATAAGGGCGTCAACCTGACGGCGCTTTATTCCGATGAAATGCATATCCAGCAGGACTGGGGGTATTTCGGTCACCACGAGGGCGGTCAGTTTGCCGAACGCTACCTTACGCAAAGCATGGCCGATGCCTATGCCGAAAAATTCGGACAGCCGTTCGACGACCGGTATATGCTCTATTTCGCTTACGGGGCGCCCTATTTCGAACCTACCGCGAATGCGGTGGTGAACGTACAGTATGTGATGGGGCCGTCGCCCGAGGATATCCACCGGACTTTCCTGCTGCGCGATCGTTATTACAGAATGTTGAATAACGGCGTGGTCGATCTGTTCTGCGATGCGAAGAGCTATGCCGAGGGACTGTTCGGACGGGAACTCCGCACAGCGGCGCACGCTTCGTGGGCGCAGAGCCCGACCATCGACCTGTGGAATACCGAAAAGCAGTCTTCGAATCCGAATCAGTACGAATATACATCCAATTTCGTGTGGGGAAACACGGTGCACCAGGCTTCGGCGGCCTGTTACGACTATTTCAAATGGAGCGAGTACCTGCAACCGACCGGAAACGACTTTGCCGAGGGCGGCTGGGGCGACCGGAATTATTACGGGGCGGCGATGGCCGCGTCGATCGGCGTGATCAACAAGTACCCGAACGCTTATGCCGCCGCCTGGGGAATGCCCGACAGGGTGTGGGAATGGAAGATGGCTATCAACAGCGCGTTCGGCGCGCAGGCAACGGCGCCGATCGACCTGATCTCCGGGCATGTGCACCGCGACGTGGACGTACTGATTCTCTATCCGATGAATCTGGTGGCCGTCGAGCCGCGTTTCGGCAGTTGGATGGCCCAGTACGGGTATGCCAATTACCTGACGGCCGACAAGCTGTTGGAGATGGGGAAAATACTGCCCGACGGGCGGATTCAGGTGGGCGACAAGAAATACGGTACGCTGGTGGCCGTCTTCGAGCCCCTTCCGGAGAAGGGACTGCTGGAGATGATGGAACGGTTCGTCGAAAGCGGCGGCCGGGTGGTGTGGTTCAGCGCTCCGCCCCTGATCAACACGGCCGGGGAGAACTGCGCTGCGCAGTGGCAAAAATTGTTCGGCGCTACCTACCGGCATGACCAATATATGGGCGAGATCGCTGCCGGCAAAGAGGTCGCTTTCTGCGGCAGTTTCGCCGCGGTGCCGCGACAAACCGTTTTGACCGATTTTCTGGTCGACCGGATCTATCCGGTCGAAGCGGGAGCGGGGTGCGAAGTAGTCGCTCGGGCCGACGGGCGGATCGTGGGCACGATCCGGAAGACGCAGAAAGGATCGGCGAGCTATTTCGGTTTTCGTCCGCGCGACGACCAGTCGGCCAGTCTCGGTTACGAGACCCGGACGCTGTTCGAGATCCTGTATGCGGTCGGGGCTTATCCGTCCAGCGGGAAATTCGGCGGGGTGAATGACAATCCGTCGGTCGTGTCGCGGACGAGCGACTATTTCGTCACGGCGTTCCCGAATACGACGACCGTAATCGTGAAGCATTATCGGACTCACCGCGAAAGCTGGCCCGGCGGATTCTCGCGCAACCAGCAGGAGGATGCCGAAGCGCTGGCCGCGAATCCGCTGCCGTCCGACCGGATCGAACTGAACGATGCGGCGGTGAACGGGCATCGGGTTTCTTACGAAGGAAAGATGTCGGTCGCGTTCCGTACCGGCGCCGATGGCCGCCTGATCGCTTTCGTCGGCCGCGACTGCCGGGGGATCACGCTCGACGGCGTGCAGTATGTTTTTGGAGAGAAACCTTTCGGCCAGGTGGTTTTTGCTCCCGAGGCCGAGGATTCTCCGGTTTACCGGATCTGTGTTTCGGGACAGGGGCGGATTGCGCTGCCGGTTCCGGTGACGGCGAAAAAAGCGACCGTACGGCTCGGGAAAAAAACGGTGCCGTCCGAAACAGCCGACGGGAAATTGATGCTGGACGTTACGCCCGAACTGTCGGGACGATGGTTGACGGTCGGGAAATAGCGGCGGTCGGATGACGGGGCGTGTTTTCGACATACAACGTTTTTGTACCCACGACGGACCGGGGGTACGTACCACGGTGTTTCTGAAAGGGTGTCCGTTGCGTTGCGCCTGGTGCCACAATCCCGAATCGCAGCGTGCGGCGGACGAATTGCTGTTCCACCGTACGCGCTGTATCGGGTGCGGAGTATGCGACGAAGCGTGTCCTTACCGCGATGCGCGCCGTACGCTGCGGGATGCGGCGCTTCGACGCGAGCGGTGCGGGGGATGTTCGCGTTGTGCCGACGCCTGTCCGACCGGGGCCATCGAACGGGTCGGCCGGGATATGACGGTCGGGCAGGTGATGGAAGAGGTGCGTGGCGACGTTTCTTACTTCCGGCATTCGGGCGGGGGAGTCACCCTCTCCGGCGGCGAACCGATGGCGCAGTTCCGGTTTACCGCCGCTTTGCTGGAAGCATTGCGCCGGGAGGGTATCCATACGGCAATCGAGACTTCCGGACAAGGCCGGCTCTCCGATTTTCTCAGGGCGCAGCCGATGACCGATTTGTGGTTGTGGGACGTCAAGTCGCTCGACGGGGAACTGTATGAAAAATATACCGGTTTGCCGCTCGCGGCGATGCTGGATAACCTGCGGGCGGTGCACCGGGCGGGCGGGAACGTGCTGCTGCGTTCGATTTTTATTCCCGAATTGCACGATAACGCCGCTCATGCCGGAGCTCTGGCCGATTTGCTGGACGGGCTGGATGGTGTGAAGGTGGAGTACGTGGCTTATCACCGGCTCGGGATTTCGAAGCTTGAAAAATTGGGCCTGCCTGCTTGCGGGCCTCGTGCACCGAGCTGCCCTCGATGATGCTGTCCGGGCGGGAAAAATAGATGAACTCGAACACGCACATCTGGGTGTCCGGGCGTCCGCAATGGTCCTTGATGCTGCGCAGCTCACCGGTTTTTGCGTCTGCCACCACAATCTCGCCGGGCTCCACGTCCCGCAGCAGGGTGGCACCGGCAGCGTCCAGTGCACAGCTCTCGCTGGCAAACACATAGCCGCCGCCGGGCAGAGTGCCGATGCACAGGGGCCGGTAGCCGCGGGGGTCACGCACTGCAATGAGCTTGGTGGCCGACATGATCACCAGACTGTAGGCACCCTCCAGCACATCCATCGTCTTGCTGATGGCGGTCTCGATGCTGCCCATGCGCAGGCGGTTGCGGGTGACGAGGTAGCAGATGACCTCGGTGTCCGAGGAGCCGTGGAAGATGGCACCCTCGTTTTCCAGCTGGCGGCGCAGTTCAATGGCATTGGTCAGGTTGCCGTTGTGGCACAGGGCCATGGTGCCGCGGCCGTGCCGGACGATCATGGGCTGTGCATTGGCGCGCACACGGCTGCCTGCCGTAGCGTAGCGCACGTGACCGGTGGCCATGTGCGCACTGGGGTTTGCCAGACCTGCCAGCACTGCCGGGGTGAACACCTCGTTCACAAGGCCGAGGTCGCGGTGGCCGACAATGACGCCGTCATCGTTCACAGCGATGCCGCAGCTCTCCTGACCACGGTGCTGCAGAGCATACAGGGCCGAGTAGGCGGCAGCGGCCACATCCTCGGTACCGGCACGGTCATAGATGCCGAAAACACCGCATTCTTCATGCAGTGGATATGAAAAATCAGACATTGGTTCTCCTTTTTCACTCTGAAACCCTCTCAGTCATTGCTCCGCAATGCCAGCTCCCCCGAGAGGGGAGTTTTTATACCGCTTTCCCGTCAGATGGCGTAAGACCTCGCCCTTCGGGAGAGGTGGCACGCCGCAGGCGTGACGGAGAGGGTCCGCGTCTTACAGCTCGTTCAGTTCGTTCTGCAGTTTTTCCTCTTTGGCGGCGATCTGTGCAGCCATGGCGGTGCGCTCTGCAGCCAGCTTTTCGGCCAGAGCGTCATCGCTCAAAGCCAGAATTTCCGCTGCCAGCCATGCGGCGTTTTTGGCACCGTTCAGAGCCACCGTTGCCACCGGGATGCCGCTGGGCATCTGGACCGTGGCAAGCAGTGCATCCAGACCATCCATGGCACCGCCCTTCATGGGAATGCCGATCACCGGCAGGGTGGTGTTGGCCGCAAAGGCACCGGCCAGATGGGCCGCCATGCCTGCCGCGCACAGGATCACGCCAAAGCCCTTGGCGCGGGCGTTCTTTGCAAACTCTGCCGCCTCGGCAGGGGTGCGGTGCGCCGAAAGGATGTGGGCCTCAAACGGGATCTCCAGCGCCTTGAGCTGAGCGCAGGCTCCCTTCACCACCGGCCAATCACTATCCGAACCCATGATCACAGCCACTTTACGAACCATATCCAAACCTCTCTTTCTTGATCCCGACAAACAAAAAAGGCTGTGGTACCCCCGTACCACCGCCTTTATTTCTGCATACGCTTTTCCCACACGCCGCACAAAGCTGCACGATGCCCCTGACTTGCATGAATGTTGTTCTGACTCATGAGACCGGCCAGCATCTTCATCATTGAAGTTTTCCTCCGCAACTCTTTGTGCCTGCGTTTTTCAGGGACGGCAAAAGCCCTTTCTGCGGGCCATCCGTCCCTGTACTACATACAGTTTACGGCAAAAGAAACGCTTTGAAAAGGGCGTTTCCATAAATTCTACCTTGTGTTTTCATGCCGCCAAAAAACTTTCAAAAGTTTTGTGCAGTTTCGACATTGTTTTTCTTTCTAAGTATGACTTATAGTTTAGGTATATTTTAGGTAAAGAAGTGCTCCGGCTTTTTGAGGAAAAAGACCGACTTTTAAGCGTCCTCGTCCTCTCAGAAGATGATCTTTGCAGTTGCTGCCCGTGCTGCGCGGATAAGGTCTGCCGGGGCACAGCACACCTGTGTGCCGATGCGGCCGCCGGAGACATATACCTTTTGCTGTGTCAGCACGCTCTCGTCAAACACGGTCTTGTACTGTTTTTTCATGCCCACCGGGCTGCAGCCGCCGCGCACATAGCCGGTGACCTTGTTGATATCGGCCACATGGATCATCGCCACGCTCTTTTCGCCCACACTGCGGGCAGCGGCCTTCAGATCCAGCTCCGCTGCCACCGGAATGACGAAGACGAAATAGTTTTTGCTGGCTCCCTGCGTTACCAGCGTTTTGTACACGCATGCCGGGTCCTCGCCCATGCTGGCTGCCACGGTCACGCCGTCCACAGCCACGCCCTCTTCGTGGGCGTACTCGTGGGCGGTGTAGGGTACCTTTTCACGTTCCAGAATGCGCATGGCATTGGTTTTTGCTTCTTTTCCCATTGTGATATTCCCCTTTATATTTAACTTGTTCTGTTTTAAGGATAGCGATATTGGGTCAGCGTCCTCGCCCTCTCCGTCACTGCTGGCACAGTGCTACGCTTCCCTTTGGGGGAGCTGCCGAGCACAGGCGAAACTGAGAGGGCGAGCCAGCTTTCCTTTTCCCGCCCCTATTCTACCACTTTCTCCATAAAATTTCAAAATTTCTCTTGACTTCAGTTTCCTGAAGTGATATCATAGCGTCACACACTTCAGAGCACTGAAGTTTGACAATGCAAGCTGCGGCAAAGGAGCCGGTCTCCCTCGCCGTTCACACGATAAGGCAAAGGAGACAAAAACCATGATCATCGTATTGAAACAGGATGCACCTGAAGTACAGGTACGCGAGTTCTGCCACGAACTGCAGGATATGGGCCTGCAGATCAACGACTCCAAGGGCAGCGAGAGCCACATTCTGGGCCTGATCGGCGACACCAAGGCCGTGGCCGAAAGCTGGGTGCTGGCAAACCCGGTGGTGGAGACCTGCCGCCGGGTGACGGAGCCCTACAAAAAGGCCAACCGCAAGTTCCATCCGGATGACAGCGTCATCGATGTGGACGGCGTCAAGATCGGCGGCGGAAACTTTGCGGTCATTGCAGGCCCCTGCAGCATCGAGAGCGAGGAGCAGATCACCTACTGTGCACAGCGGGTCAAAGCTGCCGGTGCTTCCCTGCTGCGCGGCGGCGCGTTCAAGCCCCGCACCTCTCCGTACTCCTTCCAGGGAATGCGCAGCGAGGGTCTGGACCTGCTCAAGCTGGCACGCCGTGCCACCGGCTCCCCCATCGTCACCGAGATCATGAACACCGAGCACCTGCCGCTGTTCGAGAACGTGGACCTCATTCAGGTGGGTGCCCGCAACATGCAGAACTTTGAGCTGCTCAAGGCCGTCGGCCGTCAGAAGAAGCCGGTGCTGCTCAAGCGCGGCCTTGCCAACACGCTGGAAGAGTTCGTGATGAGTGCCGAGTACATCATGGCCGAAGGCAACGAGAACGTCATCCTCTGCGAGCGCGGCATCCGCACCTTTGAGACCAGCATGCGCAACACCCTCGACCTTGCCGGTGTGGTGATGCTGCACAAGATGACCCACCTGCCCGTTGTCGTGGACCCCAGCCACGCCTGCGGCCATGCATGGATGGTGCCGGAGCTGGCAAAGGCTGCCGTCGCCGCCGGTGCCGACGGCCTGATGATCGAGGTGCACAATAATCCCGCCAAGGCCAAGTGCGACGGTGCCCAGAGCCTGACCCCGGATCAGTTCGACGAGCTGATGCAGTTCGTGAGCAAAGAGGTGGAGTTCTTCGGCAAGAAGATGAACTGACACGCTGAAAGCCGGTCGGCAGACGAACCACGATTTTCTGAATACAGATCCAAAATGGATGCTTCCCTGCATTGAGCGGGAGGCATCCATTTTTTTCGATAAAAATATTTATAATGTGTAACCGGATCTCCGTACCGTTGCAATCATCTCCCTGTAAAATCCATGTGATTTTCCAGAGCGGACCGTACAAATCATTTGCGGGGCCGGACCAGAAGCACATGGAGCTTCCGGCTCAGATCTGCCAGACACCACGCGATCGCCATGCCGCTTGCAATGCCGAGGGCGGCCAGAAAAGTCTGCTCCCCAAAGTGCTCTGCCGCCCGCAGATCACTGGAGACCACCGCATTCATGCAGTAGTAAAGCGTGCTGCCGGGGATGAGGGGAATGGCCGATGTGATGAAAAACGGCGTGGAAGGCGCATTGCAGCACCGGGCAAGGATCTCGGCATAGAAGGCGGCACAAAAACCGGCCAGCAGATTTGCAAGAAAGGCGCTGCTCAGTGCATGATCGGCCAGCAGGTAGGCCAGCCACGCCAGAAACCCGCCCACAGCGGCGGCAGGCAGGTAGCGCCGGTTCAGGTTGAAGATCAGCCCGAAGCCGACAGAGCCCAAAGCTGCGCTGAGCAGCTGCGATAAGACCTGCATCATGCGATCCCTCCCATCAGCCAGATAGCCGCCATCATGCCCAGTGCAAGGACTGCGGCCATCAGAATGGCCTCCACCAGCCGCAGAGAGCCGGAAATGATATCGCCGAGCAGGATATCCCGGATGGAATTTGTCAGCATGATGCCAGGGATCAGCAGCATGATGATGCCAATGAGGATCTTGTCTGCGTGGAGCTGCGGCCCGATGCGGCAGAACAGCAGGGTGGAAATGCCGCAGAAAAATGAGGCGATGAACTGAAATTCCACGCTGTTCATGCAGAACGGTGCAAGGCAGCGCTCCATCCAGAAGACCAGCACTGCAATGACGCCGGCCAGCAGGCCGTCCCACAGGCTGCCCCCAAAGAACACGGCAAAGCTGGAAGCAGCCAGCACGCTGCCCGCCAGCCGGAGCCGGGAGTCTGCACGCTGGGCAAGGATGGCGTCCAGCTGCCTTTGAAATTCCTCCACAGAGGGCGGTGCCGCGCAGATCCGGCGGCTGAGTGCATTGAGCTCTTCCAGCATGAGCAGATCGTTCCCGGACGCATGGCGCAGACGGCGTGTCTGGGTCTGCGGCGGGAGCTGCGGCATTGTCAGGGTGACAACGATGCTGGATGTGATGACGAATACATTGACCTCCTGTGCGCCGTATGCGGCTGCGATGCGGTTCAAGGTATCTTCTACGCGGAAAACCTCGGCCCCGCTGTTCTGCAGTGCTTCTCCCATTTTGATCAGAATGCAGAGAAAGCGGCTGACTTCTGCTTCTCCCATGAAATATCCCCTTTTCAGCTTTGTCTTTTGCCCCTATTATAATGGTTCTGCGGGATGGAAACAAGGGTGGTAGGGGTGCCTGCACGGAAATCCGCTTTTGCAGCCTGAGCCAAATCAAAAGCCTTTCCCCCCTTCCCGGCGTCTTGACAAGCCCTTTTCTTCTGGTTACAATACGGAAAAGAGTCCGCAGACCGTCTCTTTGCAAATTTCAGCCGCCGACTCCGGGAAAGGAACTTCGTCATGGAACCAAAAACCAAACAATATCTGCTCGTAACTGTTGTGGGCGTAACGCTTTTTGTTGCACTGCTGCGGCTTTCCACCGTTCTGGCCTTTGCGGCAGAGCTTGTGGATCTGGTCCTGCCCATTCTGGCAGGCGGCATTCTGGCGCTTTTTATCAATGTGCCCATGAGTGGGCTGGAAAAGCGGCTGAAACGTCTGTTCCGCAAGGCCAGAAAGCAGCCGTCGGATAAAGCCATCCACCTTATCAGCTTTTCCATCACGCTGCTGGGCGTTGTGCTTGTGCTGGTGCTGGCTCTCACTCTGCTGATCCCGGAGCTTGTGCAGTCCTTCCACAGTCTCTATCTGCAGATCGAGGCAAACATTCCCCGCTGGACCGCCTATCTGAGTGCGCAGAATGCCGACACGGGCTGGCTGATGAGCTGGCTGGAAGGCATCAACTGGGAGCAGCTGCTGCACAAGATCACTGCCGGCATCGATACTGTGCTGATCAATGCGGTAAGCGCCGTATCTGCCACGGTGAACATTGCGGTGACAGCCTCCTTTGCCCTGATCATCTCCATCTATATGTCCCTTGGCTCGGAAAGTCTCTGCCGACACGCCCGCACGCTGGTGTGCGCCTATCTGAAGCCGAACCACGCCGCCGGGCTGCTGAAGTTCTGCAGAGCGTTCCGCCAGTCTTTCGCAAACTTTCTTACCGGACAATGCAGCGAGGCGGTGATCCTCGGCGTCCTCATGACCCTTGCCTTTTCCGTTTTCCGGATCCCCTACGGCAGTCTTGTGGGGATGCTGACCGCCATCTGCGCCATCATCCCCTACGTCGGCGCGCTGATCTCCTGCGTGGTCAGCGTGTTCCTTGTGCTTTTGGTGGACCCGGTGCTGGCGGTGCGCTGCCTCATCGTTTACCTTGCTGTGCAGTTCATTGAAAACCAGTTCATCTATCCCCGCGTGGTGGGCAAGTCCGTGGGGCTTTCTCCCCTTTACACCCTTGTTGCCGCCATGATCGGCGGAAAGCTCTTTGGCATCATCGGCATCATCTTCTTCATCCCCCTGACTGCGGTGATCCTCGAGCTTGTGAAGGAGGACGCCTGCCGCCGCCTGCGTGCAAAAGAAGAGCGGCAATAAAAGCAACGGCCCCGGAAAGCTTCTGAAAACGCTTTCCGGGGCCGTTTTATTCTTGTCCGGGGTGCCCCCGCAGCATTTACTTAAAATATTGGGGGAAGGACTTCCGGATGGTGGCCAGATTTTCGGTATACCGCTGCATATGCCGGGCGGCAATGGTGCGGGCAGCGGCGGTATCCTTTGCCTCGATGGCCTTCAGCAGGCTGGTGTGGTCATCCAAAATTGCTTCTGCCGGACGGCAGCGGAAGCTGAGCATCGTGGTGCGGTCAAAATGAGGGGCCAGATTTTCCACCAGCTCATACCAGTAAGGGCAGCCGCACAGCTCATACAGCATCTTGTGGAACTCCTTATCCAGTGCAAAGATCTTTTCCTCCTGCGCCCGCTGAATGTACATCTGCCACAGCGCCACATTCTCCCACAGACGGTCGAGCTCCTGTTTGGTCAGCATATCGCAGGCCATCCCCGCCAGCTCTGTTTCCAGCACTGCCCGGAGATGCCGGACCTCTTCCACCAGCCCGGCGTCGATGAGGGAGACATAGGTGCCGATTTTAGGCCGGATCTCGATCAGCCGCCGCTGCGCCAGCTCCAGCTCTGCTTCCCGGAAGGGGGTGCGGCTGACCCCCAGCTGCTCGCACAGCTCCGGCTCGTTGAGTTTTTCTCCGGGTTCCAGACGGGTGTTGACGATGTTATCGATCAGCACCCGCAGGACAAAATTTTTAGCAGATTCCTGCTCTCTGCGTTCTGAGATGGTGATCATGGAAATGCTCCTTCTATCCGTTTGCGGCCTGCTCAGGGCGTATCTGAAAACAAAGAAAATGGCGAGTATTCCGCAGTCACAGGCGGGCTCCAGGGCTTTTTCCCACAAGATCCTGCTGTGGCTGCAGAAACAGGCTGGATTTTCGACTTTTCAGCTGCACGCAAGGGTTGCAGCCTGCTCACAGTATAGCACAAACCGCTTCGGCTTGTCCCGTTTTTTGCAGAAAATGCAGCAAAAAGCAAAGCATACAGGGCGCGATTTTTGCTGCCGGAGCAGATCATGGACTTTTTAAAGCTGGAACAGGTCGATCCGCACGGCCATGGCAAGGCCATAATAGACCACAACAGCCGCCCGATCATGGATGGTGGTGCTCTGCGGCCCGGATAAGATGCAGGAAAGATTTCCGCATTTGCCTTGACTTTTCCTCTGTTTTCTGTTTTAATGCATTCGATAAAAGGGAGTAAAGGGCAGTTTTCCGTTTTGTGATCCGGAAAGCTGCTGCATGGCAGCGTCATCACGGCAAAATGCCCGATGTCATGTGTTCGCTTGAGACTTTTGTCACAGACAAGGTACTGTGGCAGAGGTCTCTTTTTTCTTGCCGCTGTACCGGAGCACAAGGAGGCAAAGAAAAAGCATGAACTTTCTGAACACATTCGCAAGTCTGTTTTCCAACTTCGGAAACCTGACATGGCAGATGGTGGTGATGTGGGCCATCGGTGCGCTGCTCATTTACCTTGCCATCGCCAAAAAAATGGAGCCGAGCCTGCTTTTACCCATGGGCTTTGGTGCCATTCTGGTCAACCTGCCCCTGTCGGGCGCCATTACGCAGGGCGATACGGTAGGCCCAATTTCCGCTCTGTTTGATGCGGGCATGTCCAACGAGCTGTTCCCGCTGCTGCTCTTCATTGGCATTGGTGCCATGATCGATTTTGGCCCGCTGCTGGAAAAGCCGTGGCTGATGCTCTTTGGTGCGGCGGCACAGTTCGGTATCTTTTTCACCCTGTTTCTGGCGGGCTTCTTCTTTGACCTGAAGGATGCCGCCTCCATTGCTGTCATCGGTGCAGCGGACGGCCCCACTGCCATCTTTGTGGCAAACACCCTCAACTCCCAGTATCTCGGTGCCATCATGGTGGCAGCCTACAGCTACATGGCCCTGGTGCCTATCGTGCAGCCGCCCGTTATCCGGCTGCTGACCACCAAAAAGGAGCGCCTCATCCGGATGCCTTATGAAAAAGGCAGCGTTACCCAGCTGACCAAGATCCTGTTCCCCATCGTCGTGACCATCATTGCTGGCATGGTCGCCCCTGCCAGTGTGGCGCTGGTGGGCTTTTTGATGTTCGGCAACCTGCTGCGGGAGTGCGGCGTGCTGAACGTGCTCAGCGAAACCGCACAGAATGTGCTGGCAAACCTGATCACCATCGTGCTGGGCCTGACCGTTGCCGGGCAGATGACTGCAGACAAGTTCGTCCGGCCCGACACGCTGCTGATCCTTGCACTGGGTCTGGTGGCCTTCGTCTTTGATACCGCAGGCGGCGTGCTGTTTGCAAAGCTGCTGAATCTGTTCCTGCCCGAAGGCAAAAAGCTGAACCCGATGATCGGTGCAGCCGGCATCTCGGCTTTCCCCATGAGCGGCCGCGTCGTCAACAAGATGGGTCTGGAAGAGGACAGCCAGAATTTCCTGCTGATGTATTCCATCAGCGTCAATGTTTCGGGGCAGATCGCATCCGTCATTGCAGGCGGTCTCATCCTGACCCTGATGACTTAACGGAGGTGTACTTATGCTTCATCTTTCTTCGTGGATGGTCACCCTGCCGATGATGCTCATCGGAATGGTCGGCATCATCCTCGTCATCGGCATCATCGTTCTGTCCGTGATGCTGCTGAACCGGCTTACCAGCCGGAAATGATCTTTTCTTTTGACTGAACAGAAAAAGTCCGGGCCTGTTTCCGCTCAGAGAAAGGCCCGGGCTTTTCGTTTGCTCCGGTTTGTGGTATACTATAGTGTATTTTGAAATCATCCCTTAAAAAGAGGTATCATTATGAAAGCACATATCGCACGCAACCAGAACGCCGGTGTGCCGCTGGCGCTGGGCTGGAATCTTTCCAATGCCGACCGCGGCAAGCTGGAGGGCATGGCCCCCGCCTTTGGCATGAAGCTGCTGCCCGTGTCCCCTGCGGATGCCGGCAAGACCGTTGCCCAGCTGCTGGGCGAGGTGGAGACCAGAACCGCACGCACGCTGGTGCTGGAACCGGGTGCCTATCCCCCGGCACTGGTGCTGGCAAACTTCAAGGATAAGGATGTGGACACCCTGCTGGACCTGATGAAGCAGGCACAGGTGAACATCCCGCTCAAGGCCGTGGTTACTCCCTCCAACCGCAGCTGGGTGTTCGGCGACCTGCTGGCCCACCTGCAGGAGGAGCACGCAGCCGTTACCGCCGCAAAGGAGAACCAGACCCTATGAAGACCCGCGCAAACCGTTTGGTCAGCATGCTGCTGGCCGGTGCGCTCTGCCTGAGCCTGCTGGCCGCTTGTGCCCCTAAAAAGAAGGAGCTGACCCGCTACTCCACCATTTTTTACGATGTGTTCGACACCGTAACGCAGGTGATCGCCTACTGTGAGAGCGAAGAGGTGTTCAAGACCCAGATGGACGCTCTGCACGCAGACCTTGTCACCTACAATCAGCTGTACGACATCTACAACGATTACCCCGGCGTGACCAACGTGAAGACCATCAACGACAACGCCGGCAAGGCCCCCGTGGAGGTGGATGACCGCATCCTTTCCATGCTGGAACTGGCCGACCAGATGTACGCCACCACCAACGGCAAGCTGAACATCGCCATGGGCAGCGTGCTGAATATCTGGCACAACTACCGCGAAGCTGCCGAGGCCACCGAGACCGATGCGGACAACAAGCTGCCCAGCATGGACGAGCTGGAAGCTGCCGCCCAGCACTGCGACATCAACAATGTCATCATCGACGAGGACGCCAAGACCGTCTATCTGGCCGACCCGGACATGCGGCTGGACGTGGGCAGCGTGGGCAAGGGCTATGCCGTGGAAATGGTATGTCAGGCAGCCGAGGCCCGCGGCCTGACCAGCGCTCTGGTGAGCGTGGGCGGCAATCTGCGTGCCATCGGCACAAAGCCGGACGGCAGCCAGTGGACCGGCGGTGTGGAAAACCCGTGGAACGCTTCTGACCTGTACACCGCCAGTTCCATGCTGAGCGGTGCCATCAACATGAGCGATATGGCCCTTGTGACCAGCGGCGACTACCAGCGCTACTTTGTGGTGAACGGCAAACGCTATCACCACTTGATCGACCCGGACACCCTGTTCCCTTCCACCTACTTCAATGGCGTGACCGTGCTGTGCAGCGACTCCGGTCTGGCCGACTGCCTGACCACCGGCCTGTTTTGCCAGCCGCTGGAGGACGGGCTGAAGATTGTGGAAAGTCTGGACGGCGTGGAAGCCATGTGGTGCACACCGGATCAGCAGATCATTACCTCTTCCGGCTGGGATGCCCATTTGAAAAACTAAAAGCATTTCGACAAAAAGAAAAGCACTGCATTCACTTCAAAGCGATGCAGTGCTTTCTTTTTGCTTCAAAATTCGGTCGGCGCGTAATAGCTGGGAATGGACGCCGTTTTCTGGGCGCTTGCCTGCTGGCGCAACGCCGAGCGGGTCACCTCTGCCCAGGAATACTGGGTCATATACTCGCCCCGGTAGGAGTTGATGGCCGAGCGATCCCCCTTCAGGAAGTTGTAGTAATCGCAGTCCACCTTGCCCGTATCGATGGCCAGCGTGCTGCGGCCGCGGATGAGCAGGCCGGTAACGCCTGCATCTTCCAGCGCATGGCTCAGGTCAAAGATCAGGTTGCGCAGATGGCTGTGCAGGGATGCGGTATCGGGCTTGTCCTCCCACAGCACCGCCAGCATTTCACCGTTGGTACAGGTGGCACCGTTGCGGTCCACCAGATAGGCCAGCAGCTCTTTGCTCTTGCTGCGCTTGAAGGCCAGTGTGCGCCCATTGACAAAGATCTCAAAATTGCCGAAGCATTGGATCTTGACGCCTGCCGGACCATCCTCCGGCGGGTAGCGCAGATGCTTCAGCACATTCTTGACATCATCCTCGTTTGCGGGCTTGAGCAGAAAGCCGCTGACGAAGATCTGCAGCGCTTCCAGCGCATATTCCGGATGCTCTGTCACCACAATGATGTTGCAGCGCGGCTGCAGCTTCTGGATCATGCGCGCCAAACCAAGCCCGTTCATGCCGGGCATTTCCAGATTCAGGAAGGCAGCATCCATAGGCCCCTGACGCATCCATGTCAGAGCGTCTTCGGTGGTCATGGCGCTGATATAATCACAGTCGGGTGCAACACGGCACAGGATGCGGACCAGCGAGTTGATCGCAAGCTGTCCGTCATCGACGACCAATATCTTCATTTAACAACACCCCCGCAAGCTTACGATCAAAACGATCCCCCTTGTTCAGTTTAACACGTCACCCGCCGATTCGCAAGTTATTTTTGCACAAAAAAACGGAAACCTTATCTTAATTACGAAAAAGCACCTCTTCCGTGCAGTTTGTCCGCAAAACCACTGACCGAAAGAGGTGTCTGAGTCGGTTCTTATTTCCGGCAGCGCAGGCAATTATACAAGATACTCCGTGCCGTCCATCCCTGTCAATTTTTGTGCCGTGGTTTCTCCCACATGGCTGCACAGCTGCGCGTAAGCCTGCCGCATCCGGGTCGGGCGGGAGGTGCAGTTGTGTGCATCGGAAGAGACCGCGTCCACCAGCCCCGCCTTGACCCAGTGCTCCAGCCGCATCCGCTGCCAGAAGCCGCTGTCCAGCACAGCCGAGCAGTTGATCTGGCAGCGCAGCCGGTACTGCTCATGCAGGCGGGCCAGCAGGCCGTGCTGTGCAAGGCAGGGATACCGCTCAATGTGGGCCACCAGAATGCGGTAGCCTGCACCCGTGATCTCCTGCAGAGCCGTTTCCAGCTCCTTTGCCGTTATGTTCGGCACGAACTCCAGCAGCACCCAGCCGGTATCTCCCAAGGTCAGCAGCTGGCGCTGGACTGCCGCATATCCCGCCGCAGGGGTATACAGCAGCTCAGAGCCGTGCTCCAGCTTCAGGTCGTAGCCTTTTTGTGTGCAGTATGCGCGGGCCAAAGCCAGATGCCGGTCATAGACTTCCTGCGGGAAGCGTTCCATGCCCGGCGTACTGTGGGAGGTGGCAAACAGGTGCCGCACACCGTCTGCTGCCGCTGCATCCAGCATGGCATACATTTCTTCTCTGGTCTGCGCACCATCGTCCACGCCGTAGACGAAGTGCGCATGATAATCCGTAAAGCCGCTCATTTCTTTTCCGCTTCGTGGCTCCGCCTATAATACTTTTTGTAGTAACCGTACTTTCCATACTTTGAGTAGGATTTGTAGTACTTGCGGCCCATATAGTTGTCGTAGTCCACCTGATTGAGCACGGTGCCCAGAATGGGGCAGCCGGTCTGCTCGATCTGCTGCTTCACGTCCAGCAGCTCCTGACGGCTCACATCGTTGTAGTTCACTGCAATCAGGGTGCCGTCACATGCCTTGGCGATCTCTGCCGCATCGATGACCACGCCCACCGGGGGTGCGTCCACAATGACGTAATCTGCCATTTTGGCCAGCATATCCAGCAGTTCGGCAAAATGGCTGTTGGTCAGCAGCGCCAGCGGGTTGGGCACATCGCGGCCCACCGGCACCATGATCGCGTTGGGGATGTCGGTCTGGTAGATGACCTCCTCCATGCCCACCATACCGGCCAGAAAATGGGAGAGGCCCTTGCCGTCGCTGCGGCCATCCTCAAATTTCAGTCCGTAGTCACTGTTGACCATGCTACGGCGCAGGTCTGCGTCCACCAGCGCCACCTTGATGCCGCGCTGTGCCAGCGTGCGCATCAGGTTCATGGACAGATAGCTCTTGCCCTCTGAAGCATGGCAGCTGGTGATCATGATCTTTTTGACATTCGCACCTGCAAAGGAGAGGTTGGTGCTCAGGGTATTAAAGGCTTCATTTCCCGCATAATCCAGAGCCGGAAATTTTGTGATCTTCAGCTGTTTCATGCTTTCCTCCCAGAGCTGCCGCCCACACGGCGGCGGACATCATCGGCAAACCGCTTGGTGCGGCGCTTGAACTCGCTTTTCTCTTTCGGCTGTTCGCCAGCATCGGCCAGCGGGATCGATGCCAGCACGACCATGCCGGTATACTTGCGGATATCATCGGCAGACTTGTAGGTATCGTCCAGCATGGTCCGCAGCACCACCACGGCGCAGGCCAGCACAAAACCCACTACAAAGCCCAGCAGGATGTTCTTGGCCTTGTTGGGGCTGAACGGATTCTCCGGCACACGCGCAGAAGACATCAGGGTGGGCTCGTCCGTCTTCATCTTTTCCGAGATGTACTTTGCGCCCACATCCGCATACTCGTTTGCGATTGCTGCCGCTTCTTCCGGATCCGGGTTCGTGACCGTGATATCCAGCATACGGGTGTCGCTGGTGTTGGTGACAGACAGCATACTGGCCATATCGGTGTAGGTGTAATCCAAATCCAGATTGCTGATGACCTTTTCGTGGACTTCCCACATTTCAAAGACCTTGATGTAATCGCTGGTCAGCTCGCTGCCGACCTGCAGGTCGGAGAAGTTCAGCACCGAATCATTGCGGCTGACCACATAGATGGTAGCCGTTGCCTTGTACATCGGTGTTACCAGAAAAAACGTATAAAGCGCCATCAGCACGGCACCCACCACAGCCGTGGCTGCAATGAGCGTCCAGTGGGCCAGCAGACCCATGAACAGTTCCAGCAGATCAATGGTATCTTCTCCCTGTTCCGGCTGTGCCGCCAAAGCTGTGCGCTCCTTCACAAAAGTATCTTGCTGCACGATTTCACTCCTTACTTATAATACTGCATAATATTGCCGCCCATGCGGCCCGGGCGTTGTGCCCTTTCCTCTATTTTTCTAAACCCCGTAGTCAAATCCTGTACGCCAAAAATGCGGCGTTCCCTTTTTCATCAGGGAGCGCCGCAGAACATTTCTAGTTCTTAGCCCTCAATGGTCTTCACAGCCACCAGAACGAAGTTGGAGCCATAGAGCTTGACCTGACGGCCCTTCAGGTTCACCACGATCTTGCCATCCACGACCTTACCGGCCACAGTATAGTAGGTATAGGTCACAGTGCCGTCTGCCTTCGTCTTGGGCACAGCCACCAGAACGGTAACTTCCTCGTTGTCCTCGTAAGCAGCCTCAACGACCTTGGACTCAATGGTCAGCTTAACATTTGCAGCGTCGAGCAGGTTAGAGGTCTGCATCTCAAAGGCCTGCGTTACAGTAACATCTACAGTCGTCTTCTTTTCTTTCGAAGCGCCCGCAGCCTTCTGCAGGTCTGCATCAGAAGTGATGTCCTGCAGGACTTCCTCGACCTGAGCGGTATCCTCCTTGGCAGTGACCTTCACATCACTGACAATGCCCAGAACACCGGTGACGGTAGCAGAACCGCTGGCCTTGACCTCATCTGCCACAGTCTTGCTGGGCGTTGCTGCCAAAACAGACACACCCATGCCCACGACCATAGCAGCGGTCAGAACAGCGCTGATAACTTTCTTCATAATAAAAACTCCTTTCACTTCAAGCCGCACCCCCCAAGATGCTGCTTTCTATCGCAAATGTTTTTCAACATTTACATCATTCTTCAACAGGCTCCCAGAACAGCGTTAGAACCGCTTTCTGGATGGAAGCTTCGGTCGGATAGAACTCGGTGAATCCGTCCTCTGCCACCTTGTGCTCGCCCTCCAGTGCAATGGCAGGCTCCACAGTATCGTCCTTTGCGGCCCACACCTCATTGACCAGTTGACCCTTTGCAAGGTCGGTGACCAGATAAGGCTGCAGCGCATCGTACACCTGTGCGGTGAACTGCTGATCCTGCTGCACCCTGCTTTCCAGCTGTGCGGAAAGCTGTGCAAGATACTCCTCCTGCCGCACCATGCGGGCTTCGTTGGTGCCCTCGCCAATATCCATGCGCCTGCGCACAAAGATCTCGGCCTGATCGCCATGCAGCGTCAGGGTCGTTCCCCTGGTCATGGCCGGGTCCGCTGCGGAGAAGTCATCCTCCAGCGTCACCGTCACACCGCCTGCCAGATCGTTCAGCACCGAGATGCCGTCCAAACTCATTGCCAGATAGAAATCAATGTTTCCCCCCTGCAGCAGGCGGGACACTGCATCACGGGCATAGCCGCAGCTTTCCTCCTTGCCATCGCCAAAGCCATGGGCAAGGCTGATCTGCATCTGGGTGGTGCCCACCGGATTGCCCAGCATGCCAAGCACCGTCACCTCTGCCATGGTGTCGCGGTCGATCTTGAGCTGACGGACCGTCTTGTCTTTGCTGTCTATCACAATGAGCCGTTGAAAATCCGCCTGACCACCCTGATAGGAGCCTTCTGCTTCCACCTCGCTGTCATGGTCGATGCCCATAACAAGGATGGTGGTCAGATCTGTGCGCCTGCGGTAGGTCACGCCGTCCACTTCCATGGTCTCAGCGGTCTCCTGCGGCAGCTCCGTCCGGGTCTCCGGTTTCCGGCTGCGCTTTTCCAGCCAACTGCCGCCTGCAAAAAGCAGCAAAGCCGCCAGCACCAGCACAGCCAGCGCCGCAGCAGCAGCGCGATATTGTTTTTTTCTGTTCAAAAAGGTACGCTTCCCCTCTTTCCCTCGGAATATGATCCTGCCGGAAAATATTCCATGGCCTATTATAGCGTCACAACCGTGCAACTGTCAATGCATTTTTCGCTATTTTAGCTGTTATATCAGTTTTTTTCACCCTTATCTTTCTTTGAAATCAAGAAGGAAGCTCTGCAGGGCTATACTTTAAAAGAATGCAGAAACGCGCTATACTAAAAGCAAAAACAGTTAGTGGAGGAATGCTTTATGAATCCGACTCTGCGAAGGGATGCAGATGCCATCATCCGCTCCAGCCTGAACGCCGTTCTGCCGGACGAAGCCGTGCGCCGTGCGTTGAAAGCCTTTGCGCCGAGGGGCGGCAGAGTGCTGCTGGTGGCAGCGGGCAAGGCGGCCTGGCAGATGGCACACGCTGCGGTGGAAGCGCTGGGCCGTGTGGACGGCGGTGTGGTAGTAACCAAATACGGCCACGTAAAGGGTGAGATTCCGGGAGTTGTCTGCTGTGAAGCAGGCCATCCGGTCCCGGACGAGAACAGCTTTGCTGCCACCGAAAAGGCGCTGGCCCTTGTGCAGGGCCTGACGGCAGAGGATACCGTGCTGTTCCTGCTCTCCGGCGGCGGCAGCGCATTGTTCGAGCGGCCGCTGCTGCCCGGGGAAGAGCTGCAGGACATCACAAGCCAGCTTCTCGCCAGCGGGGCCGATATCGTGGAAATGAACACCATCCGCAAGCGGCTTTCCGCTGTCAAGGGCGGACGGTTTGCGCAGGCCTGTGCCCCGGCAGAGGTGTTCAGCATCGTGCTCAGTGACATCCTCGGCGACCCGCTGGACATGATCGCCAGCGGCCCGGCGGTGCCGGACACCTCCACCTGCGCACAGGCCCTTGCCATTGCGGAAAAGTACCATTTAAACCTGTCGGAACAGGCAAAGACGCTGCTGCAGCAGGAAACGCCCAAAGCGCTGGACAACGTGACCACCCGGATCACCGGCAGCGTGCGGGAATTGTGCACCGCTGCTGCCAATGCCTGCCGGAAATTGGGCTATGAGCCCATCCTGCTGACCGATCAGCTTTGCTGTGAGGCCCGGGAAGCGGGCAGTTTTCTTGGCTCCATCGTCCGCACCCACGCGGGGCACGGGAAAAAGCTGGCCTATATCGCAGGCGGCGAGACGGTCGTCCACCTGACCGGCAGGGGCCTCGGCGGGCGGAATCAGGAGCTGGCGCTTGCGGCAGCTCCCGCCATTGCAGGGCGGAACGCAGCAGTGTTCTCGGTGGGCAGCGACGGCACCGATGGCCCCACTGATGCTGCAGGCGGCTATGTGGACGGTGAGACCCTTGCTGCGCTGGCTGCAAAAGGCTGGAACGTGTTTGACACCCTGCAGCACAACGATGCCTACCACGCCCTCCGGGCTGTGGAGGGGCTCATCATGACCGGAGCCACCGGCACGAACGTCAACGATGTGGCCGTGGCATTGCTCCGGGGGCTTGACAAAGAAAGTCCAAAGTGATATGATTTTGATATCACAAAGAAGCATTTTCAAACCCTGATAAGAAGGAGACCATTATGGAAGAGAAAATTCTGCAGACCAAAAAGAACGGCATGGTCATGCTGCTGCTCACCCTGCTGGGTTATGTGGTGTTCACGGCACTGTTCGTGTACAGCCTGATCCTGCTGGACACCAGCCTGTTCCCGGGCATTCTGCTCATGGCGCTGTCCATCCTGTACTGGGTGGCGGGCATTTTCCTGTTCTGCGGCCTGAAGGTGCTCAAACCGCAGGAGGCACTGGTGCTCACCCTCTTCGGCGACTACATCGGCACCTTAAAAGGACAGGGCTTTTACTGGGTGAATCCGTTCTGCACCGCAGTCAACCCTGCAGCGGGCACGAAGCTCAGCCAGAGCGGTGACGTAAACAGCGGCGAAACCGGCATGGCGGCCCTGCTCAAGGCTGGCAGCGGCAGCGCCCAGACCGCAGAATCTACCAGCAAGAAGATCTCGCTCAAAATGATGACCCTCAACAACTCCCGCCAGAAGATCAACGACTGTCTGGGCAACCCGGTGGAGATCGGCATTGCGGTCATCTGGCGGGTCACCGACACCGCAAAGGCCGTGTTCAATGTGGACAACTATAAGGAATACCTCTCCCTGCAGTGCGACAGCGCCCTGCGCAACGTGGTGCGCGTTTACCCTTATGATGTAGCCCCCAATGTGGACACCACCGGCGACGGCGTGGCCGATGAGGGCAGTCTGCGCGGTTCCTCGGAGGTGGTAGCCGCCCGCATCCGGGACGAGATCCAGAAGAATGTTGAGCAGGCAGGCATCGAAGTGGTGGAGGCCCGCATCACCTATCTGGCCTATGCGCCGGAGATCGCAGCCGTGATGCTGCAGCGCCAGCAGGCAAGCGCCATCATCGACGCCCGCAAGATGATCGTGGACGGTGCCGTGGGCATGGTGGAAATGGCACTGGACCGCCTGAGCGAAAACAAGGTGGTGGAGCTGGACGACGAACGCAAGGCGGCGATGGTCTCCAATCTGCTGGTGGTGCTGTGCGGCAACCGTGACGCACAGCCCATTGTGAACAGCGGCAGCCTGTACTGATGGCAGAGCCCAAAAAGCAGGTGCCCCTGCGCCTGAACGCGAAGCTCTACGACGCCCTTGCCGCCTGGGCAGAGGATGACTTCCGTTCGGTAAACGGGCAGATCGAGTATCTGCTCACCGAGTGCGTGCGTCAGCGCAAAAAGAACGGGAAGTATGTCTCGGATCAGATCGACGTCCCGCCCGAACTTGACATCAAGTGATAGCATAATTTGGCCCGATGGGCCGCTGCAAACAGCTCCATACAAAAAATGAGACAGGCTTCCCCGAACACAAGGGGCTGCCTGTCTCATTTTTGCTGTAAGTGATCGTGAACGAAAATCATTCATGCTCTGCCCAGTCGCTGCTGCGGCCCACGGCCTTGTGCCAGCCGGCCAGCAGGCGGGTGCGTTCGGTCTCGTCCATCTGCGGGGCAAAGGTCATGTTGCAGTGCCACAGGCTGTGGATCTCGTCCCGGTCCTTCCACACACCGGTGGCAAGGCCCGCCAGATAGGCGGCTCCCAGAGCGGTCGTCTCCCGGATGGCCGGGCGCAGCACGGTCTTGTTCAGGATGTCGGCCTGGAATTGCATCAGGAACTGGTCACGGGAGGCGCCGCCATCCACCTTCAGCGAGGTGATGGGCACACCGATGTCTTTTTCCATAGCCGCCACAAGATCGGCGCTCTGGTAGGCGATGGATTCCTCCGCCGCGCGGATGATATGGTTTTGGGTGGTACCGCGGGTGATGCCCACGATGGCACCGCGGGCGTACATATCCCAGTACGGTGCACCCAGACCGGTAAAGGCGGGCACGATGTAAACGCCGCCGTTGTCCGGCACCTTCTGGGCGTAGTATTCCGCGTCGCGGCTTTCCTGGATCATGCGCAGACCGTCGCGCACCCACTGGATCACAGCACCGCCCACAAAGACGCTGCCCTCCAGCGCATACTCCACCCTGCCGTTCAGGCTGATGGCAATGGTAGAGATCAGGCCGTTCCGGCTGCGGCAGATGGTGTCGCCGGTGTTCATCAACAAAAAGCAGCCGGTGCCGTAGGTGTTCTTGGCCTCGCCCTTGCTAAAGCAGCTCTGCCCGAACAGCGCAGCCTGCTGGTCACCGGCAATGCCGGCCACCGGGATCTGCACACCGCACAGGTCGGTGGTGCCGTAGACCTCGCTGGAATCGGTCACGCGGGGCAGAATGCAGCGCGGGATATCCAGCGCTTTGAGCAGAGTGTCGTCCCAGTCCAGCGTGCGGATGTTATACAGCATGGTGCGGCTGGCGTTGGTGCGGTCGGTGACGTGCACTCTGCCGCCGGTCAGCTTCCAGACCAGCCATGTGTCCACAGTGCCGAACAGGATCTCCCCTGCCTCGGCCCGCTCCCGCGCACCGGGCACATTGTCCAGGATCCACTTGATCTTCGTTGCGGAGAAATAGGCGTCGGGCATCAGGCCGGTGTTCTCCCGGATGTAGTCTGCCATGCCGGACTGCTGCAGCAGTTCATCCACCAGCGGTGCCGTGCGGCGGCACTGCCAGACGATGGCGTTATAGATCGGGCGGCCGGTGGCCTTTTCCCACAGGATGGTGGTCTCCCGCTGGTTGGTGATGCCAATGGCGGCAATGTCGTGGACATCGACGCCGCTCTGGGCCACCACCTCGTTCATGACTCCATACTGGGTGGACCAGATCTCCATAGGGTTGTGCTCCACCCAGCCCTGCTGCGGATAGATCTGCTCAAACTCGCGCTGCTGCACCGCAATGATGTTCTGCTCATTGTCGAACAGGATGGCACGGCTGCTGGTGGTTCCCTGATCCAGCGCCAGAACATATTTTGTACTCATGCTTTTGCTACCTCCGTATCGTTTCAGGAGTGTGTATTACAGATTTCGCGTCGCCACAATGTCCACGCCGGTGCCGCACACGTTGGCCAGCACCACCTGCCCGGTGCGGACGGGTGCGTGCAGAGTGACGCGGTCCAGCGCAGCCATGACCTCGCTCATCTTCTCTTTGGGCACAGCCTGCGCAGTCTTTACCGGGCAGCGCGGATACAGACCGCCCTCCACCCGCACGGTGCTGGTGAGGATGCGGGTGGGGTGGGTCAGTTCCTCCCTGCCGTAGGCGGCACCGTTGGGGCAGGCGTTTCCCGTTACATTATAATCATTTTCCGGGTCCACCTGCAAGTGGCAGCCGCAGGGACAGCAGATGCAAATAACTTCTTTGATACGGCTCATTCTGCAATAACCTCCTCTACCGCGACGGTCAGAGGGCCGTCCGCTTTTTCCAGCAGGACTTTTGGCAGGGCGATGTGCTCCATCTCACCGGGTGCCATGCGCTGGCGCTTGAACCGGGCCAGCTGCCTGCCGCCGCAGGCCACTGTGATCTGGCTGCGGCCGTAGTTCTGCCGCACGCGGAAGGAGATATTCACGCTCCTGTCCACATCGGCGGGGCGCACCCGCTGCGGCACGGTGTAGCCCACGCCATTGCCCGGGACAAGGTCAAGCACAACCGTATCGGAGGCTTCGCCCTTCAAAACATAGGCCGCCGCAGAAGCACCGGCAAGGTCGCTTTCGCCGGAAACGAAGTCCACCAGATCATGCACGTGCACCACGTTGCCGCAGGCGAACACACCGGGGATGCCGGTCTCCATATTCTCGTAGACCACAGCGCCCTTGGTGTGGGGGTCCATGGGGATCCCGGCCTGCCGGGTCAGTTCATTTTCCGGGATCAGGCCGACGCTGAGCAGGATGGTATCCACATCAAATTCCATTTCGGTGCCCGGGATGGGGCGGCGGTTCTCGTCCACCTTGGCAACGATGGCCTTTTCTACGCGGGCCTTGCCCTGAATATCCACGATGGTATGGGACAGATACAGCGGGATGTCGAAGTCCTGCAGACACTGCACGATGTTGCGGGTCAGGCCGCCGGAATACGGCATGACCTCCACGCAGGCCAGCACTCTGGCCCCTTCCAGCGTCATGCGGCGGGCCATGATCAGGCCGATGTCGCCGCTGCCGAGGATGAGCACCCGCTTGCCTACCAGATAGCCCTCCATGTTGACATAGCGTTGGGCAGCACCGGCGGTGTAGATGCCGGCGGGGCGGGTGCCCGGGATGCCGATGGCACCGCGGGTGCGTTCCCGGCAGCCCATGCAGAGGATGATGCTTCTGGCTTCCAAAATCTGATAGCCTTTTTCCCGGCTGACACAGTGGATCTTTTTGTCCGGGGTGACCTCCAGCACCATGGTGCCCAGCTCCACCCGCACGCCGGTGGATTGCAGCAGTTCAATGCAGCGTCCGGCATACTCCGGGCCGGTGAGCTGCTCCCCAAAGCGGTGCAGACCAAAGCCATTGTGGATGCACTGGTTCAGGATGCCGCCCAGTTCGTTGTCCCGCTCTAAGATAAGGATATCGCGCAGACCATGCTGCCATGCGCTGTAAGCTGCGGCAAGGCCTGCCGGGCCGCCGCCGACGATGACCAGATCAATCATGGTGATTTTCCTCCTGCTTGGTTTCGCACAGTAAGACGTTGGTACCGGCTTTATCCTGCAGCACGTCCAGCGGGCTGATGCCCAGCGTTTTGCTGATCAGCTCCAGCACCCGCGGCCCGCAGAAGCCGCCCTGACAGCGGCCCATACCGGCACCGCAGCGGCGCTTGACGCCGTCAATGGTGGCTGCGGGGATCTCTTCCCGCAGGGCGTTCAGGATCTCCCCCTCGGTGATCGTCTCGCAGCGGCAGACCACGCGGCCGTATGCGGGATCTTCCGCAATGAGCCGGGCCTTTTCTTCCGGCGAACACTCCTTAAAGCGCACTCTGGTACGGCCGTCCCTGTAGTCTGTCTTGGCGGCGGGCAGGTCGCCGTGGGCCTTCAGGATCTTGGTAACTTCCTTTGCGACAGCCGGGGCGCTGGACAGGCCGGGCGATTTCATACCGGCCAGATCAATGAAACCGGGCGCGCCCTCTGCTTCGCCGATAACGAAGTCGCCCGTGTCCACATTGGCGCGGACGCCCGCAAAGTTGCGGATGGACTCGCCGAACCGGATGCTCGGCACGCTGCGGCGGGCTGCGGCGCTGACAAAAGCCAGACCGGCAGCGGTGCAGGCGGTGTTGTCGCCCTCTACCCGAACGGCGTCCGGGCCGACGAGCAGGTTGCCGTGGACAGTGGGCGCAACCAGAACGCCCTTGCCGTTTTCGTTGGGGCACTGGAAGATGACGTGGTGCACACGGCTGCCCTCGGATTTGTCCAGCAGATAGTATTCGCCGCGGGTGGGCTGGATGGTAAATTTGTGGGGCGCTGCCATATCGTGCACGGCCTGTGCCGAGATGCCTGCCGCATTGATGATGTAGCGGGTCTCCACGATGCCATCGGGCGTTGTCAGTGCCCATCCGTCGGCAGTCTTTTCAATGTGGGTCACAGGGCAGCTGCGGTGCAGCTCCACACCGTTGCGCACGGCTACTTCTGCCATGGCCAGTGCAAAGTCCCACGGGCTGACGATGGCGGCGCTGGGCGCATACAGCGCGCCAACCACATTGGGAGCCAGATTCGGCTCCATGGTAAGCGTTTCCTCTGCGGAAAGCAGCCGGATGCCCGGCACGCCGTTGGCGATGCCGTTCTCATACAGTTTCTGCAGGTGGGGCAGCTCCTCCGGGCTGAGGGCCAGCACCAGACTGCCGCACTGACGGTACGGCACATCCAGACGGGCACAGATCTCCTTGGCCAGCGCAGAGCCCTCCACGTTGAGCCGTGCCATCTGGGTGCCCGGCTCGGGATCGTATCCGGCGTGCAGAATAGCACTGTTGGCCTTGGTCGTGCAGTCTGCCACATCGTTTTCCGCCTCAAAGACCGCGGTCTGCAGCCGGTAGTGTGACAGCTCGTAGGCACTTGCTGCGCCGATGACGCCGCAGCCGATGATCGCTACATCCAGCATAAATACCTCCTGATCGCTCTGTTTTCCGAACAGAAGAAAAAGAGCAGAGCAAACAAAAGGGTTTTGGGTCTCCCTCTTGTTTGTTCTGCTCGATTCTCTGAACAAACTTTTATTGTCTTTATAATAACGCAGTCCGCACAAGATGTCAAGGCATTTGTTCAAAAATAATAGTTATATCAGACGAAAGCGCTTGATCTGCAGGCTGCAGCACCAAGCAGCGTGTCACCGCCATTTCTTGCTTTTATAATACCATGAACAAGGTTCCTGCAGCAATGAGCGCACAGCCGATCAGGCTTTTGGCCGTGAACGGCTCATGCAGGATGAAAAATGCCAGTGCCAGCGTGATGACCACGCTCAATTTATCGATAGGAACCACCTTGGACGCTGCACCGATCTGCAGCGCGTGATAGTAGCACAGCCAGCTTGCACCCGTGGCAAGGCCGGATAGGATCAGGAACAGCCAGCTTTTGTGAGAAATATCCCCGATGCCGGTCTGTGTTCCCGTCAGAAACACCATGCCCCAGCTCATCAGGAGCACAACTGCAGTGCGAATGGCCGTGGCAAGCGTGGAATTTACTCCGTCAATGCCGATCTTCGCAAGAATAGAAGTCAATGCGGCAAATACCGCTGACCCCAACGCAAAAACAAACCACATGCTGCTTCCTCCTGTTTTTCTCAACTCTACCACCATTTCAGGCCTATTTCAAGTAAAGGTGTTTGGGCTAGCGGTGCGGGAACATTCCGTTCAGCGGCCTTTCGGCGGGGCGTTTTCGTCCGGGGCGCTGCCGCTGCCGGAGTTCAGGATCGCCACGAACTGCTGCAGCTGCTTGAGGGAGCTGACGCCCAGTTTGTCGTAGATGTTCTTGTTGTGGAAGCGCAGGGTGCTGTCCTTGATATCCAGCTGCTGCGCGATCTCCCGAGTGCGCAGCCCGGCGGCGTAGCCGCCAAAGATGCGGCGTTCGGTCTTGGTCAGGGTGGGGATGCCCGCCACAAAGGTCTGGAAGGCATCGGGCACCGACTCGTTGCGGCACACGTCCGCCAGCCGGGACAGCTCGGTCTGCATCTGCTGGCGTTCCAGCTGCAGCTCGTCCATCCGCCGCCGGGACTCCCGCCGGTCTTCCTCGAACTGCCGGAGCGCCGGCGAGAGGATGTACCGATGGAAGTTCATGCAGCAGAACACCACGAAAAAGGCGATGAACAGGCCGATGAGCAGCATCTGCAGATTGCCGGAAAAAACCAGTCTCCGGTAGTCTGCCATGGGGATGCACACCGCCAGCCGGTAGGACTGGCTCTCGCTCAGGCGGCACAGCTGGGAGATGCCCGCATAGGCGCTGTCGGGGCCGGTCAACTGGGTCAGCCCGCCGCCCATGCTGCGCAGCATCAGCGTGTCCCGGGGGGCATGGTAGTAGCCGCCGGTGGTGCCGCTGCTGAGGGCGGCATCGGCAGCAAGGCCGTACCCCGCCGGGGCCAGCAGGCAGCTCAGCCGGTCAAAGCCGGTGGGCTGGGCAAAGTTCTGCTTGAAGTAGCTCTCGCTGATCTCAAAACCGCACAGCCCGTACATCGTGCCGTCCCGTCCCCGCAGGGGCAGCAAAAACAGCTGCACCTCCTCCGAGGTGCCGGGCAGCTCGAACCGCTCGGTCAGCGTATAGGACTGGTACAGCGGGGCGCTGCCGGGGGTCATCCAGCGGTCGTAGTCCGGGAACTGGTCGGTCTGGAACTCCATGCGCCACTTGCGGTGGGGCATCACGCTGTGGGCCTTGCCCACCTCCGCACTGCCCCGGTACAGCAGCAGGGGCACGGTGGGGGTGTCGGCACCGCTTTTCTGCACATACAGCCCGGCGCGGGAATGCTCTGCCCCCTCCATGCGGGTGTTGACGGTGGCATCCAGCAACACAAAGGCGCCGGAACAGCCGGTCTGGCGCAGACGGCGGCACAGCGGCTCGATCATTTCCTCCTCCAGCGCGTTCAGCACCTCGGGGGAGTCGTTCAGCTGGGCAAAGGACATCTGCCGCAGGGCAAGCTCCTTGTCCACCTCTGCGCTCATGTCCTCGGACAGGTTCACGCCCATGACCGCCAGCTGGTCAAAATAGCGCTCCATATCGTTCTGAAACACCGAAAACTGGATCTGCAGACTGCGGCTGATGTCCTTTTTGGTGTTGTGCAGGCTGGCAAACAGGAACAGCGCCGCACCAAAGGTCAATACCAGCAGCACCACCAGCAGCAGGCAGGCCCACAGCAGCCGGCTGCTCATGGGGCTTTGGCGGATCTTTTCACGGTGCCGGTCAACAAAGTGCATCAAAGTCCCTCCTTTCCGGCTGAGCGGCAGGCTCAGGCATTGTCACACAGCAGCTGCCAGGTCTCCTCAGTCAGGGCTTCCAGCGTTTCGCCGTCCGCAAGGCGCTGAGGATAGTCCTTCTGGCGCTGGCGCAGGCTGTCGTACAAGGCTTTGGCCTTGGCGTGGTACCCCACGATGCCCGGCTCGGACAGGGGGGTGTTCTGGAGGCGCATCTCGTTGTAAACATCGTACAGCCGCTGATAGCTCTGCTGCTCGAACGGATAGTCCGCAATGGCATCAAAGGCGGCGCTGGACACCGGCATATATCCGGTGTCGGCGGCAAATTCCAGATTGCGCTGCTGCTCGGTGAGCCAGCGCAGGAACACGGCGGCGGCTTCGGCCTTCTGGTCGGTGGTCTTGAAGGCGCACAGACCCACACCGGCCTGCGGCATCAGGGGCGTGGTGGTTCCGGCAGCGTGGGGCAGGGGAGCCAGCAGCAGGTCGGTGGGCTCGGTGGTGTTGTCCGGGTAGGTGACGAAATCATTGTAATAGAGGATGGCGGCAGAGCTGCCAAGGCCCGCCAGCGTCTCGCCGGTCATCACCTGCGTGTTGGAGTACAGGTCCGAGATCAGAATATCGCCCTGCACCAGCGCCCGGGCAAACTCCATCCACGAAGCGCGGAAGGCCTCGTTGGTCAGATCGTACCAGCTGCCCTTGTACAGCTCGCCACTGCCCTGCTCCAGCGCGTTCAGCTCCACCAGACGCAGGGGGTAATCCAGCGCGCAGAAGGGCTTGCCCTGCGACCACTGCCGGTAGGCACCCGCCATTTCAAAAAAGCCGTCCCATGTGGCAAGGGTGGAAAGCTGCGCCCCGGTATCCGCCGCAAACCGGGCGTACTGGGAGCCGTTCAAAAAGATGAGCTGGGTGGATTTGGACACCGGGAACACCACCTGCCGCCCCTCAATGATGCCGTCCTGCACAAAGCCGGGCACATAGGCCGCCATGTCCTCGGCGGTGAACCAGTCGTTCCAGTCCACAAGGTTCTCAATGCCCAGACCGCTGGCATCCGCGGGGTGGGCCGAGAACAGGTCCGGCAGGTCCAGCGCGCCGGGCTTGCCGGCCTTGGCGTCCTGCAGCTGGCCGCCGATGGCGGCGCTGTTGGTCATGTTGGTCACGTTGAGCAGGATGCCCTTCTCCCTGCCCACCGTGTCGTTGAACTCGGTCAGCAGGCGGTTCATGGGCGAGTCTGCCTGTTCGCCGTACACATGCCAGATGCTGAGCATGGTGGGGTCCTTGGGAGAAAGCAGGGTCTTGCTGCCGCCGCAGCCCGCAAGCGCCAGACCGGGGACGAGCGCCGCAATCTTTAAAAATGTCCTTCGTTCCATTTTTCATGACTCCTTTCCGCACATTGCAGCCAGAGGGGGAAACCGGCACAGGCAGGGCTGCAGCTGCCTGTTTTGGTGGGAAAAGCCCCCAAAATCCCCCCAATTTGGGGCTTTTGGGGGGGATTTTTTGAGGGGGAAGCCCCAAAACCCCAAAAATTTTTTTGGAATTGCCCCCCAAAAACGGCTTTTCTGAGGGGGCAATTTTTTCCCGGGTATGGTACAGTACAACCAGAAAAAGTCCTGCGCCGGTGCAGAAAGCCTGTCGCTGTGCACAAAACGTGTCAACAGGCAGCTGCGGATTCTATTCATAAGGATAGCATAAGATGGAGCGGACTGCAAGTGCAGAGAATACCAAAACCAGAGCCCCCTAAAAAGCAGGGGGACCAACAGAAAGGAGCACCCCATGAAAAAGATGAACAGACGCGAATTCCTCACCCTTACCGGCGCAGCCGTTGTGGCGCTCTCACTGGCAGGCTGCGGCGGGCCCTCCGCACCTCCGGCACCCACTACGTCCAAAGAAGCCGATCTGGTGGCAGCCATCAACAAGGTCTGGAAGAAAAAGTACGAAGCAAATGAGGTTCTCCATGAGCAGCTAACCCTCAATCAGGATGCGGTGGACGTCATAAGTGCTTACGGGCATATTTGTGAAAAGGCCAACGAGACACCGCATATACTGACAAAAGATGACTTTACTATGATTTCGGAGGGATCCGGTAAGTATGCGGAGAAAATGAAAAAGTATGGCAATAACTGTCTCGCAGGTATGGCCGGCGTCCCCGTACCGTTTTCCGGTAAGGTGATGGCTCTGGAGGATGCGTATTCTTGCGAGGATACTGCCGTTCAGGCTTTTGTAGAGAAACTGCTGACCAGCCTTTCTAATAGCTCCAAGGCAGAGTTCATCAGCATTTATCTCCCGGTGGTTCAGGGCAAGACCTACATGATCGCTACTATATTCCTGAACAACAAGCCATAAGATAACAAGCCCCCCCTGCTTGCCCCGGGCACGGAAGCCTCACAGCGTGCCCGGTGGCCTTATAAGAAGAAAGGAGCACCCCATGAAAGAACTGAACAGACGCGAATTCCTCACCCTTACCGGTGCAGCCGTTGTGGCGCTCTCGCTGGCAGGCTGCGGCGGGCCCTCCGCACCTCCCGCAGCACCCACCGGCAGGGAAGCCAAAGTGCTGGAAGCCATCAACCTTTTCCGTAAAGAAAAGGGATGGGGTACGTTCAATCAGGATGACGGACTGAATGCTCTGGCAGAGAAAGCCGTTGATTGCGCCTTGGGCAAAATTGGGGTCGATGAATTGACCGCTGAAATGGTTAAAAACTCAACGTTGCTCAACGGCCCGTATCAGACATTCGGACAGCCCATCGGTGTGGTCGAGAAAGGCAAACCTACTATGCACTATGACGAAGATGTCAGCGAGATGAAGAAGGCACTTCTGGCGTTGAGTAAGGTAGATATAGAAGATAATCTCGCGCTGCCAAATCTCAAGATCATCGGCATCAAGGTGTTTACCGGAAACGATGACAAGCTCTACTGGGTCGCAGTCGCTGCCGAAGGCAAAAAAGTAACCCCTTAACCACAACAATTCCCATTTAACCCCCTGTTTGCCCCGGGCACGGAAGCCTCACAACGTGCCCGGGGCTTTGTAAGTGAAAGGAGACAGCCATGAAACACAAATGTTTTGCTGCTGTGGTTCTGGCTGCGGCGCTGCTGCTGACCGGCTGCGGCGGCGCAGCTGCCCCCGCGGCCCCCGCAGGCTCCGGCGCAGCTTCCCAAAGCTCCGCAGCCGCAGCGGTGCAGACGGCGCAAAAGGAGCGCATCACCGACCAGTGGAGCCTTGAAAAGACGGTGCGGGGCGAGATGATCGGCGTGATGAAGCTGAACATCCATGTGCCGCAGCTTGTGTGCGACAGCCCGGACGCCGCCGCTCTCAACGAAGAACTTGCCGCTATGTATGTGGCGGAATACAAGGATTATGAAAGCGATCCGGACGCTGAGGTGCCGCAGGGCGAAGAGTGCTCACAGACCGAGATCAACTGGGACGCCTACTGGTACGGCGACTGCGTAAGTCTGGTGATGCGCAGCCACGATTACGACGACGCCCCGTGGTATTACAGCGGGTGGTGCTTCGATTTTGCCACCGGCAGGCGGCTCACCACAGCCGAGATGCTGCAGCACATGGGTCTGGACCCGGACGAAGTACAGGCGCAGGTGCAGCGGCAGGCCATGCAGACCTTTGACCGGGAGATGGCGCAGGGCGCGTATTACGAGGGCCTGCGCAGCGGCGGGAACCTGTCGGAAATGCGGATGCGCACGCTGGAATACAATGAACTGGAAAACCTGTGTCTGCTGCTGCCCCAGCAGGACCGGCTGGTGCTCCGGGGCAAGTACTGCTCCGAGACCGACTGGGGCTGGCAGCAGCTGGATGTGGAGATCCCGCTGACCTCCGCCGCCCCTGCCGACATCCCGGTGCTGACCGACACCTACGACGGTGTGCAGGTGCAGCTGGAGGGAACACAGGCCACCATCACCCTGAGCCCCGCGCCAAGGATCAATCAGTGGGGCGACATTGGCATCCGGGTGGAACAGACGCGCACCTATCCCATCCTTGGCGCTTACAATGAATATGTGGACGTGTGCATCGGGGATCAGGATGACGGCTTCTTCCGCCCGGTGGTCTATCTGCTGACCAAAGACGGCGTGGTGGAGTATGTGGACGTGCTGCGCTGCCTCATGTTCGGGGATGCCATGATCTGTCAGGACCCCATCTACTTTGCCAACAACGGTGTGGCGCTGGAACTCTGCGGCAGCGAGGTGAACCTGCGCCGGAAGGACGGCTCTGTACTGGAGCTGGCTCCCCTGTCGGCAGAGTGGAGCGCGCAGGAGATCCCCTATTCCGTCACCGGCTCCTACAACTACACAGCCGAAAACGGCTGGAGCTGGCTGGATCTGACCAGCGACGGCAGCGTTCAGCTGGGCGTGCAGGACAACAGCCGCATCGATCGGGGCGACGCCGCGTATCTGGGCGTGGTGCCCGAGGGCGTGGTGCTGGGCATCTCTGCCAACGAGACCGAAGCCGGGCAGTCGTCCATCGAGTTTGTGGCGGCGTTCAAGCTGGACCTGTACTACGAGAACCTGACCATGACCATGATCGCCGGGCAAAACCCCTTTGCCGAGGGCGAGACCCAGCTGCAGATGACCCGCAGCTACGGCTGAGAACACAGGAGAAGGACCATGAAACACAAACGCCTTGCCGCTGCGGTGCTGGCGGCGGCTCTCTGGCTGACCGGCTGCGGCGGCGCGGCGGCTCCCGCTGCCCCCGCAAGCTCCGGCGCAGCTTCCCAAAGCGCCGCAGACACGGCGGTGCAGACAGCACAAAAAGACCGCATTACCGAGCAGTTCACACTGGAAAAGACCATCCAGCGGTACGAATGGGGCAGCGCACAGAAGCTGACTGTCCATGTGCCGCAGCTTGTGTGCTACAGCCCGGACGCTGCCTATCTCAACGATGAGCTTGCCGCCATGTATGCGGCAGACTTCCGAGAGTACGAGGACAGCCCGGAGATCGAGCCCCAGCAGGACGAGGGGAGCCCGGATACTTATGATACTTATATCAATTGGGACGCCTACTGGTACGGGGACTGCGTAAGCCTTGTGATGTTCCGCTACGACGGCGGCTCCGACCCGGGGTATTCCCGGGGCTGGTGCTTCGATTTTGCCACCGAAAAGCAGGTCTCCGTGACGGAAATGCTGCAGCGCATGGGGCTGGACCCGGACGCCGTGCAGCAGCAGATGCTGCGCGGGGCCATGCAGACCTTTGACCGGCGCATGGCGCAGGGCGGCTACTACGAGGGCCTGCTCAGCGGCGGCAATCTGGCAAGTATGCGGATGAACACGCTGGAAAACAACCAGCCGGATGACCTGTGCCTGCTGCTGCCCCAGCCGGACCGGCTGGTGCTCCGGGGCGGGTGCAGCTCCACCGCCGGCAGCGGCTGGCGGCAGCTGGATGTGGAGATCCCGCTGCAGGCTGCTGACCCGCAGCCGCAGACGGTGCTGACCGATACCTACGGCAGCGCTTCGGTGCAGCTGGAAGGAACGCAGGGCACCATCACCCTGCGCCGCACGCCGGAGACCGCCGCATGGGACGCGGATTACGGCATCCGGCTGGAACAGGATCATACCTACCCCATCCTTGGCATCTACAATGAGTATGTGGATGTGTGCATCGGAGAAATCGGCGCATCCTTCCACCCGGTGGTCTATCTGCTGACCAAGGACGGCGTGGTGGAATATGTGGATGTGCTGCACTGCCTTATGTTTGGCAGCGCTCTGGTCTGTCAGGACCCCATCTATATTGCAAATCAGGGCGTGGCGCTGGAACGCAGCGGCAAAGAGGTAATTCTGCATCAGGAGGATGGCTCTGTGCTGGAGCTTTCTCCCCTGACGGCAGAGTGGAACGCGCAGGAGATCCCCTCGGAGGCTGTCGGTGCCTTCAACGACATGTCTGACAACCAGTTTGACTGGATGGACGTGGAAAGCAATGGTTGCGTCCAGATGGGCGTGCAGGACAACAACGTTTTCTATCAGGGCTACGCCGACTATCTGGGCGTGGTGCCGGAGGGCATGGTGCTGGGCGTCTCTACCAGCGAGACGGCGGACGGGATGCCGGGCATCACCTTTGTGGCGGCGGTGAAGTACGACCTGTACAACGAGACCCTGAACCTTACCATGATCGACGGGCAAAACCCCTTTGCCGAGGGAAAGACCCAGCTGCAGCTGATCCGCTGCCCGGATCCCTGACCCCGGCGCAGCTGAGCCCGCAGACAAGGAGGTGCAAGATGAAACACATCGCTCTCTGCGGCGCGCTGGCAGTTTTGCTGGCGGCGCTGCTGGCAGGCTGCGGAGCAAGGGCCGCGGCCACTGCCCGCCCGGCCGACAGCCGGGAACTGAAATCGACCCCGCCGGATTCCATGCACGCCACCGCGGCGATCACCGAGCAGTACACCCTTGAAAAGGTGGTGCAGGCAGAGAACGGCGGCACCGTCCGTCTGAACATTCATCTGCCCCGGCTGGAAAGCGACAGCGCCGACGCTGCCCGCATCAACGCCGAGATCGCCCAATACTACGAATACGATGTGCAGGAGTATGCCGACTGCCCGGAGGCAGCCGACCCGGACGTGTGGGACATCTGCATTGAGATGAACTGGAATGCCAGCTGGTACGGCGACTGCGTAAGTCTTGTGGTCAGCAGCTGCTACGGCGGTACGGATGCACCCTTCTATCAGGGCTGGTGCTTCGATTTTGAAAGCGGAAACCAGCTCACCGTCACCCAGATGCTGGAGCGCATGGGGGCAGACCCCGCCGCGCTGGAAGAAGCGCTGTACCGCGACATAAAACGCCGGGATGAGCTGGACCGGCAGGCCGCCTGTGAGCGGGGACTGCTGCCCCCCGGCAGCCTGAAAGATGGAAACACCGCATGGTGGGCTACGCTGGATGAGCTGCCGCTTTCGTTTGACGAAGCGGGGAACGTTTCCTTCGTGGTCAGGCGGTCCAGCGCAGCGCAGGAGCAGTATACAGACGACAAAGTGACCATCCCGCTGGACGCGCAGCCGCTGCCACCGGACTGGGAGTGGCAGGTGCTGGCCGAGTGGATGGCAGTCACGGCGGTGACGCAGGGTGAAAGCTATGCCCCCGCCGACCGCAACGAAAGCTTTACCCTGCGGCTGGAAAAGGCCGAGATCACCGGCACGGTGACCGTCTCCTTCATCCGGGAAACATACGGCAGCCCGCAGATCCAGTCCGCTGCCGAGACCCGCACCGGAGAGCTGAATGCCGGCGCTGTGACCGGCTGGGACGGGGAAAAAAGTCAGGGCTGGAACCTGAAATGTCTCAGCGAGGATGGCAGAAGCAACTGGATCATCTCCATGATGGAGGACCGCTCGCTGCGGATGCAGTCCACCGGCCCCAAAAAGGGCAGTGAGGTCTGGTACGTTTTTCAGCGCACCGAGGCGTGGGACGACATCGGCTACACCGCCATCCCCCGCAGGCTGTGGGGCACTTACCGCGCCGGAGACGAGGCCGCAAAGGGTATCCGCTGGATGACCTTCCTGCCGGACGGCAGCTGCTGCATGAGCGTGGAATGGGACGGGTGGAACGGCATTCTGACCGGCACCGCAGAGGGAACGCAGGGCCGCATCGAGGACGGCACTGAGCTGTATTTTACATTGACCGATCAGAACGGCAAGCCGTGCGAGTTCGGGGCCATTCTGCTGAACGATGACGGCAGCCCCAGCGGCTGCAGCCTGAAATACCGCGCCGGAGAAGTGCTGTTTGACCGGGATACGCGTCCCATTTACTGGAAAAACGACTCCCCAGATCTAACCCTTGTACCGTGACCGAAACCGAACGCAATGCGATGACAAAGCGTTGTCGCTTATAACAAACAAATAACAGGAGGAAATTACTATGGGTCTTATCAAAGCAGGTATGGGCGCACTGGGCGGAACCCTTGCAGACCAGTGGAAGGAATTTTTCTACTGCGATTCTCTGGACAAGGATGTGCTGATGGTCAAGGGCCAGAAGCGCACCTCCCGCCGCAGCTCCAACAACGGCGAGGACAACATCATCACCAACGGCAGCGGCATCGCCGTGGCAGACGGACAGTGCATGCTCATCGTGGAGCAGGGCCGCGTGGTGGAGGTGTGCGCTGAGCCGGGCGAGTTCACCTTCGACTCCTCCACTGAGCCCAGCGTGTTCACCGGCAACTTCGGCGACAGTCTGGCAGAGACCTTCCAGACCGTAGCCAAGCGCTTTACTTACGGCGGCGACACCGGCAAGGATCAGCGCGTGTACTACATCAACACCAAGGAGCTGGGCGAGATCCTGTACGGCACTGCCACCCCCATCCCCTTCCGGGTGGTGGTCAGCGAGGAGCGGGGCTACAAGCTCTCGGTGAACCTGCGGTGCAACGGCAGCTTCACCTGCCGCATCTGCGACCCGCTGCTGTTCTACACCAACGTGTGCAGCAACGTCTCCACCCAGTATGACGCATCCGAGATCGCACCCCGGCTGAAGAGCGAGCTGATGAACGCCCTGCAGCCTGCCCTTGCCACCCTTTCGGCAAACAAGGTGCAGTATTACGAGATCCCCGCCCACACGCTGGAGATCTCCGAGGCGCTCAACGAGCAGCTGTCGAATGTCTGGCGCAAAAAGCGCGGCATTGAAGTGTTCTCCTTCAACATCAACTCCCTGTCCATCCCGGAGGAGCAGCAGAAGAAGATCACCGAGTGGGAAGAGAACGCCATGACCACCGATCCCACCACCGCTGCCGCCCGTCTGGTGGGTGGTCAGATCGACGCCATGAAGACCGCCGCCGGCAACACCGCCGGTGCCATGACCGGCTTTATGGGCATGGGTATGGCAGCCGGTGCAGGCGGCATGGGCGGCATGAGCGCCCAGAACCTGTTCGCTATGGGCCAGCAGGCCCGTCCGGACAGCGTGGACGCGCCCCAGCAGGTCAGCCGTCCCGCACCCGCCCCGGCGGACAGCTGGAAGTGCAGCTGCGGCGCCACCGTTACCGGCAAATTCTGCCCGGAATGCGGCAGCAAAAAGCCGGAGCCGAAGCCCGCTGCGGACAGCTGGACCTGCAGCTGCGGTGCCACCGTCACCGGCAAGTTCTGCCCGGAGTGCGGCAAGCCCCGCCCGGCGGCAGCAGAAGGCTGGACTTGCAGCTGCGGCGCGGTGAACAAGGGCAAGTTCTGCTCCGAGTGCGGCAAACCCAAGCCCGCCGGTACGCCCAAATATAAGTGCGACAAGTGCGGCTGGGAGCCGGAAGACCCTGCCCACCCGCCCAAGTTCTGCCCGGAGTGCGGCGACCCCTTTGACGACAGCGACCAGACCTGACCTGACAAATACAGAGCATTGAAAGGAGCATACCATGATGGGATTCTTCTCCAATTTATTCGCAAAACAGAACTGTGCCGTCTGCGGTAAGGAGTGCGGCACCATGCACCGCTCCAAGCTGCGGGACGGACAGTTCCTCTGCGATGACTGCGGCAGCAAGTGCTCCAAGTATATCCGGCTCAGCGAGCTGACGCTGGACGAGGCCAAGGAGCACATGGAGTATATGGCCCGGATGAAGCGGGTGTTCGACGAGGTGTTCAACAAGACCGAGTTCCGGGTCAACGCATACCCCTCCACCCCGACGCAAATGGGGCTGGTGTTCTGCGATGAGCTGGGCATGCTGTACATCGACGACCGCACCGGCGGACGGGGCAAGATGCCGGAGCTGATCCGCTACGACCAGATCGCCAGCTATGAGGAGTATCTGGACGAGACCCCCGCCAAGGAGCCGGGCCAGGAACCCACCCTCAACGGCGGCGGCCTGAAGATCCGTCTGGTGCAGCCCCGCGGCATTACCGAGGCCCAGACCCAGCGGGGCATGCGCCCCCACCCCTACATCAAGCAGGAGCTGGTCATCTGCTTCAGCAAGCGGGACCGGCGGGAGATCGGCTATGCCCACATCGCACGGCAGCATCTGGACCACATCTTCGGGGTCCACGACAACGAGACGAGCCTGTTCGGCCGCCGGATGTCCACGGCAGAAGAGCGGGAGCTGAAGGGCCAGGTGGGCATGATCAGTGCCATGGGTGCCGTGGCATCCGCCGCCATGAAGGGCGGGCAGCTCTCTGAGCAGGAAAAGGCCCGCTTTGTGGAGAACATCAATCTGGCAAACGATGCCCAGACCGGCGGCATGGCAGTGTACAGCCGCCGCGCTGACGAAGCCTTTGCAAAGGTGCAGTGACTGAAAAAGGAGGAACGGATATGAAAAAGATCCAGCGCAGAGATTTCCTCAAGGCCATGGGCCTTACCACCGCCGCCCTCGGGCTGACCGCCTGCGGCGGCTCCGGTGCTGCCAGCGCATCCAGCGTTTCCAGTGCACCGGCTTCCAGCAGCAGTGCCCCGTCCGCTTCGGCACAGCCGGAAGCAGCAGAGGACAAAGCCGCCCCTGCAGGGCCCCCTGTGACCCAGTTCCAGACCGGGGAACTGACCATCGGCGACTACACCTTCAAGGCACAGTACATTCCCTTTGACGTCCGCCGCGAGGTATGCGGTGCCTATCATTTGATCAAAGCGGACAGCTACCGGGGCAATTACTTCTTCAGCTTCTACAACGAGGACAATGAAGAGCAGTCTGCCAAGATCTTCGAGTATGCCATCAAGGACGACCGACTGACCCCGGTGGCAGAGTACAACATTGACGGCAGCGACGCCCTCAGCATCGACCGCAATGGCATCCTGTATGTCCTGGAAACCTTTGATGTCTACTGCTACGATCTGAACAGCAGCGACCCGGAGGAGCCCGGCGACGCACTGGACTACTGGGGCCGCTGCTATTCCTCCAAGGACCGGGATCTGACCGTGCTCTACCGGACCAACTCCGCGCCGGTGCTGGTGCAGGACGGCGAGTACACCGAGCTGACGCTGGAGGGTGATAACGAGATCGGCCCCTTCTACAGCATGTCCTCCCTGAACCTCAGCGGGGACGAGCTGCTGACGGTGGGCGAGCTGGAATCCAACGGCGATGATTACTTTGCTGCCTTTGATCTGGACGGCAATGAGCTGGCCCGCAGCTCGCAGCCGGTGGGCAGCTTTAACGCCGTGATGATGAAGCGCCCCAACGGCTATCTGCTGGACACGGGCTATATGTGGGAGCTGTACGCGCCGGACGGCACTTTTTTGGAAAAGTCCTTCCCTGTGGGCGAGCGCGAGACCCTGTGCCAGCTGTGCGGCGACTTCTGCATCTTTGATGTTTTCCTGCCGCTGGAAGAAAACGCTTTCCTGGCAGTGGGCCACCACGGCAAAGCCACCGAGCCGGACGAACCGGTGGTGTTCCGCATCACCACGGATTTCTGAGCCGACCGCTTCGGCGGGAAGACCAACATAAAAACAGCGGGGCCGGGGAAGAGCCCCCGGCCCCCTTTGGAACAACAGGAGGAAACGCTATGGCAGGAATGCTGGAATACAAGTGCCCCTGCTGCGATGGCGCCATCCAGTTTGACAGCGCCACCCAGAAGATGAAATGCCCCTACTGCGACACCGAGTTCGATGTGGATACCCTCAAGGGCTATGATGAGGAACTGAAGGACGAAAAGCCCAGCGAGATGGAGTGGGCCACCCCCGGCGGCAGCTGGGCAGAAGGAGAGACCGCCGGTCTGCATACTTACAGCTGCAAGAGCTGCGGCGGCGAGATCGTGGGCGATGACACCATGGCGGCGTCCGCCTGCCCCTTCTGCGGCAACCCCATCGTCCTCACCGGACAGTTTGCCGGGGCCCTGCGGCCCGACCTCATCATCCCCTTCAAGCTGGACAAAAAGGCGGCGAAGGAAAAGCTGCAGGAACACCTCAAGGGCAAGACCCTGCTGCCCCGGGTGTTCCGCAGCCAGAACCACATCGACGAGATCAAGGGCGTGTATGTGCCCTTCTGGCTCTTCGACAGCGACGCCGACGCCCAGCTGCGGTTCACCGCCACCCGCACCCGCTGCTGGTCGGACAGCGAATACGACTATACCGAGACCAACTACTACTCCGTCCGGCGGGACGGCACCCTGGGTTTTGACGCAGTGCCGGTGGACGGCTCGTCCAAGATCGAGGACGACCTGATGGAGTCCATCGAGCCCTTCGCCATGCAGGACGCCATCCCCTTCCAGACCGCCTATCTGGCGGGCTATGTAGCAGACAAATATGATGTGAGTGCCGAGGACAGCATCGAGCGGGCCAACAAGCGCATCCGCCGCTCCACTGAGGAGACGTTCCAGCAGACCGTTACCGGCTACGATTCGGTCAAGGTGGAAAACAGCAGCATCCAGCTGCACGGCGGCAAGGCAAAGTACGCCCTGTTCCCGGTCTGGCTGCTGAGCACCAGCTGGCGGGGCGAAAACTACCTGTTTGCCATGAATGGTCAGAGCGGCAAATTCGTGGGTGACCTGCCCGTGGACAAGGGCGCTGCCCGCAAGTGGATGCTGGGCCTTACGGCTGCCCTTTCCGCCGCGTCCTACGGCGTGATGTGGCTGCTGTGGCTGGCACGGATCTTGTAAAGGAGGGACGAACGATGAAAAAGACTTCCAACCGACTGCACTCCCTCTTTGCGGCGCTGGCAGCACTGATTCTTGCGGCGGCGCTGGCTGTTCCGGCCTTTGCGGTGGAGGGCGGCTTTGCCGACCTGTACTACCGCATGAACGACAGCGCAGAAGTTCTGACCGAGGACGAGGATAATGAACTGGAGGCTTCGCTGGAGGAGCTGAGCGTCCGCCAGAGCTTTGATGTGGTCATTGCCACCATCGAGTCGCTGGAAAGCGTGGACTACGACAGCATGGAGGCCTATGCCGATGACCTCTATGATTACTGCCAGTTCGGCTACGGCTCCGATATGGACGGCGTGCTTCTGCTGGTGAGCGTGGGCGACCGCAAATGGCACATCTCCACCTGCGGCTACGGCATCACCGCCTTTACGGATGCCGGCATCCAGTACCTTGGCGAGCAGATGACCCCCTTCATGGCCGATGGAGACTACGCCGGTGCCTTCCGCACCTTTGTCCAATGGTCGGATACTTACATCGATGCTGCCCGGGCGGGCCACCCCTACGATGTGAATAACCTGCCCCGGGAGCCGCTGTCTCTCATGTACCTGTTCCTTGCGCTGGGCATCGGCCTTGCGCTGGCATGGGTCGTCGTTCATGTGATGAAAAGCCAGTTGCGCAGCGTGGCGTTCCAGGAGAACGCCGCCAGCTATGTGCGGGAGGGCAGCATGAACCTGACCAACAGCCGGGAGCTGTTCCTGTACCGGGACGTGAACCGCACCGAGCACGTGGAGGCAAAGGACTCCGACAGCTCCGGCGGCAGTTCCACCCACACCTCCTCCAGCGGCACGACCCACGGCGGCGGAGGCGGCGGCGGATTGAACTCCGACATCGGGGCGTTTCTCGTTGGCAGCGCCATCTATATCACCATTGCCGCTATTGTGATGGCTGTTGTCTATTTTGTGCTGGGCAGCAT
>ENA-UEPJ01000775-UEPJ01000775.1-human-gut-metagenome-genome-assembly--contig:-NODE-775-length-42107-cov-8.942256_pt1 | contig 42107 bp, 37 predicted proteins | sample MGYA00242890_ERZ507896 | MGnify/ENA primary metagenome ERZ507896 (study PRJEB26167, sample SAMN06115508) | human gut metagenome | host: Homo sapiens | place: China:Qinghai | collected 2015-08-20...
GGGTGTTCTGGAAAGCGGAGATGCTGCGGCCGAACTGCTTACGCTCCTTGACGTAAGCGACGGTCTCCTGCAGAGCGCCCTCAGCGATGCCCAGAGCCTGGGAAGCGATACCGATACGGCCGCCGTCCAGAGTAGCCATAGCCAGCTGGAAGCCCTTGCCGCGCACGCCCAGCATACGGTCCTTCGGGATGCGGCAGTCCTCAAAGATCAGCTCGCAGGTAGAAGAACCACGGATGCCCATCTTATCCTCAGCCTTACCGACGGAGAAGCCCGGGTCGGTACGCTCCACGATGAAGGCGGAGCACAGCTTGGTGGGACGGCCCTTCTTGTCGAGGACCTTATCGGTAACAGCGATGACGATGAACACGTCAGCGTAGCCTGCGTTGGTGATGAAGATCTTGGAGCCGTTCAGCACCCAGTAATCGCCATCTTCCACAGCAGTGGTCTGCTGGCCCTGAGCGTCAGTACCAGCGCCCGGCTCGGTCAGACCGAAAGCACCCAGCCACTCGCCGCTGCACAGCTTGGGCAGATACTTTTCCTTCTGCTCGGGAGTGCCGTTCTCATAAATAGGTGCTGCGCACAGGCTGGTGTGTGCGGAAACGATAACACCAGTGGTGCCGCAGACCTTGCTCAGCTCCTCAACAGCCATGACGTAGGACAGGACGTCGCCGCCTGCACCGCCAACGGAGGTGGGGAAGTAAATGCCCATCATACCCAGCTTGCCCATCTTCTCGACGGTCTCCTTGGGGAAATACTCTTCGGCATCGACTTTCTTTGCCAGAGGCTTGACTTCGTTTTCAGCAAACTCGCGGTACATCTTCTGCACCATCTGCTGCTGCTTGGACAGAGTAAAATCCATCGCTATATCCTCCTAACGGATGTTTTTCTTTCAGCACAGGGCAGCTACACTCATGTCCTGTGCAAACAAATTCCTCCCGGCCGTTTTCTTCGGGACGACCGAGAGAAATTTCAAACTAATTTACAGCTCGTCGACAGGGGTCTTGGTGCGGTCTGCGTTGTAAACGTAGAAGCCCTTGCCAGACTTGCAGCCCAGGTTGCCGCCGCGGACCATCTTACGGATGAGCGGGCATGCACGATACTTGCTGTCGCCGGTCTCCTTGTACAGGACGTCCATAATGGCGAGGCAGATGTCCAGGCCGATGAAGTCGCCCAGCTCCAGGGGACCCATCGGGTGGTTGGCACCCAGCTTCATAGCGGTGTCGATGCCGGCAATGTTGGAAACGCCCTCCATCTTGATGAAGGCAGCCTCGTTGATCATCGGGATCAGGATGCGGTTGACGACGAAGCCGGCAGCCTCGTTGACCTGAACCGGCTGCTTGCCGATGGCAACGGAGATCTCCTTGATCTTCTCGACAGTCTCAGCGGGAGTGTTGCAGCCAGCGATGACCTCGATGAGCTTCATGCGGTCTGCGGGGTTGAAGAAGTGCATACCGACCAGAGGACGGCTGACACCCTTGCCGATCTCGGTGATGGACAGAGAAGAGGTGTTGGAAGCGAAGATGCACTCGGGCTTGCAGATCTTATCCAGCTCGCCGAAAGTGGTCTGCTTGACCTTCATATCCTCAAAAGCAGCCTCAACGACGAGGTCGCAGTCAGCGCACAGGTCTTCCTTCAGGCCCGGAGTGATAGCAGCGACGATAGCGTCAGCCTTCTCCTGAGTCATCTTGCCCTTAGCGACCAGCTTTTCATAGCCCTTCTTGATCTTTGCCAGACCATTCTCGGCCCACTCCTGCTTGATGTCACACAGAGCAACCGTGTTGCCCTCGACCTGAGCAAATGCCTTTGCGATGCCCTGGCCCATAGTGCCAGCACCGATAACACCGATCTTCATGGGAAATCTCTCCTTTATTATATCTTCTGAATGTAGTTCCTCTCCGTGCCTCCCCTTTCCGGGGAGGCGTTGCAGAGGCGTTATGGTTTAGTTTAGTTGTTCGTGAACACTGCCTTGGGCTTCGGCTTTTCACGGCTCAGGAAGCAGGCCATGCCTTCCTTCTGGTCATGAGTCTCGAAGCAGTCGCCGAACAGCTTTTCTTCGACTTCGACAGCCTTCTCGATGGGGAGGCTGATGCCGTCGTCGATAGCCTTCTGGCAGTTGCGCACGGCTATGGGAGCGTTCTTGGCGATCTTGTTGGCCAGCTTCAGGACATTCTCCATCAGCTCAGCCTGCGGATACACTGCGTTGACCAGGCCAATGCGATAAGCCTCGTCAGCCTTGATGTTCAGTGCAGAGTAGACCAGCTGCTTTGCCATGCCCATGCCAACCAGACGTGCCAGACGCTGGGTGCCACCGAAGCCCGGGGTGATGCCCAGACCGACTTCCGGCTGACCAAACACAGCGTTGTCGGAGCAGATGCGGATGTCGCAGCTCATAGCCAGCTCATTGCCGCCGCCCAGTGCAAAGCCGTTGACGGCTGCGATGACGGGGATGGGGAAGCTCTCGATCATCAGGAACACATCATTGCCCAGCTTGCCGAAGGCCTCGCCCTCTGCCTTGGTCATGGTGCTCATGGAACCGATATCAGCGCCTGCCACGAAGCTCTTGTCGCCTTCGCCGGTCAGAACGATGCAGCGGACAGTCTCCTGATCCACAGCCTCAAATGCAGCCTTCAGGTCTGCCAGGACTTCGGGGTTCAGGGCATTCAGTGCCTTGGGACGGTCGATGGTGATGATCTCAACTGCGCCCTGCACCTCGGTTTTTACAAATGCCATTGTGAAAACCTCCTATTCAAATCTTATCAGTTATCATAAACAGCCCCCGGGCCAGAGCAGGCTCTCCGGTTCCTCCCCTGCCCGGGTCTGTCATTCAGTCAGGCTCTCCAGTAATGGAGTTTAGTCCATCTCAACGATGGTAGCGCAGCCCATGCCGCCGCCGATGCACAGGGTAGCCAGACCCTTGTGAGCACCACGGTGCTTCATAGCATACAGCAGGGTGACCAGGATACGAGCGCCGGAAGCGCCGACCGGGTGGCCCAGAGCGATGGCGCCGCCGTTGACATTCAGCTTATCCTTATCGAAGCCCAGAGCCTCGCCGACAGCGATGGACTGTGCTGCGAAGGCCTCGTTTGCCTCGACCAGATCCATATCAGCAACGCTCATGCCGGTCTTAGCCATGACCTTCTTAGTAGCAGCGATGGGGCCCAGACCCATGACCTCGGGCTCAACGCCTGCCAGAGCACCTGCGACCCAGGTAGCCAGAGGCTTCACGCCCAGCTCCTTGGCCTTCTCCTCGCTCATGATGACCAGAGCAGCAGCGCCGTCGTTGATGGCAGAGGAGTTTGCAGCAGTCACGATGCCGTCCTTGGTGAAAGCGGGCTTCAGCTTTGCCAGCACTTCAGGAGCGCTCAGACGGGGGCCTTCATCGGTATCGAACACGGTGTCGCCCTTCTTGCCCTTGATCACAACAGGAACGATCTCGTCCTTGAAAGCGCCGTCCTTGATGGCCTTGTCAGCCTTCAGCTGGCTGTTGTATGCGAACTCGTCCAGCATCTCACGGGTGATGGGGCTGTAGCCGTACTTCTTCTGATAGGTCTCGTTGGTGCAGACGTTCTCAGCGGTCATACCCATGTGCTTGTTGAAGCCGCAGGCATCCCACAGAGCATCGTTGACCATGGTATCCACGATCTCGCTCTTGCCCATGGGAGCGCCCATGCGGTAGCCGTAACGAGCCTTCTGCAGTGCGAAGGGAGCCATGTCCATGTTCTCCATGCCGCCTGCGACCACGATATCAGCATCGCCTGCCTCGATCATCTGAGCAGCCATATTGACGCAGTTCAGACCGGAGCCACACACCACGTTGACAGTGACAGCCGGGGTCTCGATGGGCAGACCAGCCTTCAGAGCAGCCTGACGTGCAACGTTCTGGCCCAGACCAGCCTGAATGACACAGCCCATGTAAACATGATCGACCTGCTCAGGTGCGACGTTTGCACGGTTCAGGGCTTCCTTGATGACAATGGAGCCCAGCTCAGCTGCGGGAACGTTTGCCAGAGTGCCGCCGAACTTGCCAATAGCGGTACGGCATGCAGATGCGATAACGATCTTTTTCATGTGAATAGCCTCCTGAATTGTGTATGTGTTGCTTTTCGATTGCCTTTTTATCAAAACGCCCTTGGGCATTTCTGCAAATTATTTTTCAGGGTCTTTTCCCTGCCGGATCAGCGCATACTTTTCGTTGACCGCCTTTTCCACATTGGGGGTAACGAACTTGCCAATGTCGCTGCCGTAATACGCTGCCTCCTTCACGATCGTAGAAGAAAGGTAGCTCCACTTGATGCTGGTGGCAAGAAACATGGTCTCAATACCGGGCATCAGTGCGTGATTGGTCTGCGCAAGCTGGATCTCGTTTTCAAAGTCCGTCACAGCCCGCAGTCCCCGTACCATCACCGAAGCGTGCCGCTTCTTGGCGAACTCCACGGTCAGGCCGTCGAAGCTCTCCACCGAAACATTCTGGATGCCTTTGCAGCACTCCTTGAGCAGCTCTACGCGCTCCTCTACGGTGAAGAGCGGATTCTTTGCGCTGTTGTTGAGCACTGCCACGATCAGATGATCGTTGATCTTTGCTGCGCGCTTGATGATATCAAGGTGTCCTTTTGTGACCGGGTCGAACGAACCGGGGTAAACTGCTGTTGCCATCGTCTGGTGTCCTCCTTGAGCGCTGTGAAAAGCGCGTTTTGGTTCTGCCATGATAGCACTTTCCAGTCTTGGGTGCAAGATTTTGTGCAAGCTGTACGTTTTATCGTTAAAATTTAAACAATCAACGCTGTGCCACATCGCGGCAACTTGCTACGCTATAAGTAAATCACATCGTCAAAATTTTATCAAGTCCTTTTGCAAAGATTTTTGGTTCCACCGCACCAAACAATCCTCCGAAATTGCTCTAAATTTTGTAAATATTGACAGTCAGCCAAAATTTTCACGATAAACTATTGATTCTGCACATTGTTAATGTTATAACTAAGTTGTGCAGGTCTGCCGACCTGTCCGGCAGCTTTCCCTGCTGTCTGTCAGGATACCACACGGCTATGTCAGAGTTGTGTGCAAACTACCAAAAACCGGTAAATAACCTGCAAAGATCTGTCCGTGCAGGAAGTGTAAATGATAAATTTACAATTCCTTTATGTTATTATAGGAGAGGATGGTTTATAATGGATTTTACGGAACTGTATGCTCAGAAAAAAATGACCGCCGCTCAGGCTGCCGCACTGGTCAAAAGCGGTGACTGGGTGGACTACGGCTGGGCAGTGAACACCCCCGTGGCGGTGGATGCCGAGCTTGCAAAGCGTCTGCCGGAGCTGGAGGGCGTCAACTTCCGCGGCGGCATCCTGATGTGGGTGCCCGCGATCTTCCAGATCGACGACCCCGCCGCACACATGACCTGGAACAGCTGGCACATGGGCGGCATTGAGCGCAAGGCCATTGCACAGGGGTTCTCCTTTTACTCCCCCATCCGTTATTCCGAGCTGCCCCGTTACTACCGTGAGAGCCCGGACCCGCTGGATGTGGCCGTGTTCCAGGTGACCCCCATGGACGAGCACGGCTATTTCAACTTCGGCCCCAGTGCATCTCATCTGGGCGCTGTATGCGAAAAAGCCAAGAAGATCGTTGTTGAGGTCAACAAGAACATGCCCCGCTGCCTTGGCGGCATGGAGAACTGCATCCACATTTCTCAGGTCACCGGCATCGTGGAAGGCGAGAATCCTCCCATTGGCCAGATGGCCGCTCCCGGTGCTGCTACCGAAGTGGATCTGAAGGTCGCCAACCTGATCGTTCCGCAGATCCCCAACGGTGCCTGCCTGCAGCTGGGCATCGGCGGTATGCCCAATGCCATCGGCAGCCTGATCGCACAGAGCGACCTGAAGGATCTGGGCGTGCACACCGAAATGTATGTGGACGCTTTTGTGGATATCGCCAAGGCCGGCAAGATCACCGGCGCATGCAAGCAGCTGGACAAGGGCCGTCAGGTCTACGCCTTTGGTGCCGGCACCCAGAAGATGTACGATTACCTGAACGATAATCCGGAGTGCATGTCCGCTCCCGTGGACTATACCAACGATATCCGCAGCATCTCCGCACTGGATAACTTTATTTCCATCAACAACGCTGTGGACATCGACCTGTTCGGTCAGGTGAACGCCGAGACTGCAGGCCTCAAGCACATCTCCGGTGCCGGCGGTCAGCTAGATTTCGTTCTGGGCGCATACCTTTCCAAGGGCGGCAAGAGCTTCATCTGCCTGTCCTCCACCTTCTTTAATAAGAAGACCGGCCAGCTGGAGAGCCGCATCCGCCCCACTCTGGAAAACGGCAGCATCATCACCGACACCCGTGCCAACATCCACTACCTGTGCACGGAGTTCGGCTGCGTGAACCTGAAGGGCCTGACCACCTGGGAAAAAGCTGAGGCCCTGATCAATGTTGCACATCCCGACTTCCGCGAAGACCTTATCAAGGAAGCCGAAAAGATGCATATCTGGCGCAGGAGCAACAAAATCTAACATGTTCCGTGGGTATTCCTGCTGCCTGCGGCAGGAATGGAGTTTATCACATGATGGACAAAAAACCGCACATCAAGCCCTATCTTTACGGGATGCTGGCCGGGTTCGGAGCGATCTCCCTGAGCATCATCTTTTTCTTTCTGATCTACCGCTTTGACGGTTTTGGCAACGCGATCTCGACCCTGACCGGCATTCTGATGCCGTTCATCTACGGTGCCGTCATCGCCTACCTGCTCAAGCCCGTATGCAACACCATCGAGAGTTTTCTGCGCCGCTTCATTCCGGAAAAGATGCATGGTCTGGTCAATGTGCTGTCTATTACACTGACCATCCTGTTCGGTCTGCTTCTCATCTACGCTTTGTGTATGATGATCATTCCGCAGCTCATCACCAGCGTGACCACCCTGTACTACACTGCACAGCGCAACCTTGCAAAGTTCGTGCAGTGGGCGAATCATGTAGAGTTCATTGAGAACAACCAGCAGATCATGAACATGCTCAACTCTGCTTATGCCACCATCAGCACCAATTTCGATGATCTGATCAAGACCCGGCTCCTGCCCTCCATGCAGAACATCGTCAGCGGTGCCGCCATTGGTGTGCTGAACGTTGTAACGGTAGCCAAGAATCTGGTCATCGGCATCATCGTGGCCGTGTACATGCTGGCCAGCCGCAAGCGCTTTGTGCAGCAGGGCAAGCTGGTGCTCTACAGCATCTTCAAGCCCCGCTGGGCAGAGCTCATCAAGGAAGAAGCGAAGTATGCCGATAAGATGTTCGGCGGCTTCATCAACGGCAAGATCATGGATTCCGCCATCATCGGCGTGCTGTGCTATATCGGCTGCCTGATCTTCAAATTTCCCAGTGCACTGCTGGTGTCGGTCATTATCGGTGTGACCAATGTCATCCCCTTCTTTGGCCCGTTCATCGGTGCGGTTCCGGCCACCCTGCTCATTCTCATCCAGAACCCCATCAAGGCACTGTGGTTCGTGCTGTTTGTGCTGGTCCTGCAGCAGTTGGACGGCAACGTGATCGGCCCCAAGATCCTGGGCAACACCACCGGTCTTTCCAGCTTCTGGGTCCTGTTCGCCATCCTGCTGTTCGGCGGTCTGTGGGGCTTTGTGGGCATGATCGTGGGTGTACCGCTGTTTGCCGTCATCTATGACATCATCAAAAAGCTGGTCATCCACGGCTTGAAGCGCAATGCAGAGCTCGACATGCTTCAGACCTACCACAACAATTTCGGTGACCCGGAGGACGATGCTTCGCCTGCCCCGGAGCCGTCTGCCGAAAAGCAATAAGCATCTCCCCTGCCCTGTATCACAAAGGCCCTGCGTTCGAAAGAACGCAGGGCCTTTGCTTTTTATGATGATGTTTGCCGAAGATTACTTTTCAATGGGCTGCGAGGGCTTCCAATCCTTGTAGTTCTCGTAGCGGCTTTCGCGGATCTTGGTGTGGGACCAGATCTCGTCCGCAGTGGGCTGCCAGTTGGCGGCGTAGCTCTTGCACTTCTCGCACAGGTGCTCCACGCTTTCCGGGGACTGCAGGTCGGTGCTGTGGGCACCGGTCTCGTGCACCATCTTCTGCAGCAGTTCGGGGTTTTCCAGCATCGGGCAGGGACGCAGATGGTTCTTGTTGAAGGGCTGGCCGTTGTGATAAGCCATGAACAGCGGGCTGTGCAGGATCTCCAGAATGCTCTGGTCGTGGATATTGGCATTGGAGTAGTGGATGAACACACAGGGCTCTGCATCACCGGCCGAGTTGATGTGGAAGTAGTTGCGGCCACCGGCAATGCAGCCGCCCACAAACTCACCGTCGTTCTGGAAATCCATGGGGTAGAACGGGATATCGCAGGCCTCCGAGCGCAGATAGCGGATGCGGTCGATCATATATTTGCGCTGCTCCGGGGTAGGCATCAGCTCCGGTGCTGCCTCGTTGCCCACGGGCATGTAGTGGAAGTAGAAGCCGAAGTGTGCACCCTTCTCGCACAGGAAACGCATGAACTCGTCGTTGGTGACAGCTTCGATGTTATCACGGGTATAGCAGATGGAGGTGCCAAAGATGATGCCGTATTTCTTCAGCAGATCCATCGCGTTCATGACAGCGGCATAGTGCCCCTCACCACGGCGGGCATCGTTGGTCTCCGGGGTGCCCTCGATGGACAGCATGAAGGCAATGTTACCCAGACGCACCACCTCTTTGCAGAAGGGCTCATCGATGAGGGTGGAGTTGGTGTAGATGGCAAACTGCACATCATTGTGCTTCTCCGCCAGCTTCAGGATATCGGCCTTGCGCACCAGCGGCTCGCCGCCGGTCAGCATGTACAGGTATACGCCCAGCTCCTTGCCCTCGGTAACGATCTTGTCCATATCCTCAAAGCTGAGGTTGTTCTTGTGGCCATACTCGCCAGCCCAGCAGCCCACGCAATGCATGTTGCAGGCAGAGGTGGGGTCGAACAGGATCAGCCACGGAATGTTGCACTGGTACTTCACGCGGTTCTCTCGGATGGTCTTGGTGCCGCGGAAGAAGGCTTCATAGCCCAGATTCAGTGCCGTGGTGCGGGCCACGTTGGGGTCGGTCTGATCCAGCACGCAGTTGATGAGCTTGGACCACTTGCTGTCGGGGTCGGTCAGTGTCTGCTTGGCGTGCTCGTAGGCCTCGTCGCTGAACGAGCTGCCATAGAACTGCTTTGCAACATCCACCAGCTGTCCCACGGTTTTCTGACGGTCTTTATCGGCATGAGAAAGCACCACGTCCACCATTTTACCAACGGCAGCACGCTGCATTTTATGAGTCAGGTTCTCAACAGAAGTATTCATAATCCTTTTCCTCCAAACAACATTTTCGGAAATCTCTTTTATTGCCAACATCATACCATTTTTAACAAACGTGCGCCATAAACAGAAAAAGCGCCGTGATAGAAAACCCATCACGGCGCAGATTATGATAAAATTTTGTCGTTCTTCCGGTTCAACCGTCCTGTTCCAGATGGATCTTATTGCTGGCAAGGCGGCATAACGCGCGGCGCAGATCCCCCTGCAGCATCCGTCCCGTACGTTCTACCATCACCGCAGGATCCGTTTTCATATCCCGGCGGATCCATTCCAGCACCACGCCCACCAGCGCGTATTTGTAAAAATCCACCACAAACTGCTTGTCATCGTCCTGCACGGTGATATCGTGGCATTCGCGATCCGCAAATTCCTTCAGCATGGGGTCCAGAAGCTTGTAGAGATACTGCTCCACCTGTTCACGGCCCACAGAGCGGTATACGTTCAGCACCAGTGCTTTGTTATCCCGGAGCTGGTGCAGGATGTCCAGAAAAGCTTCGGTCCATGTATCAAAGCTCTGGCGGCCTTCCATCGCCTTGGCCGCATCTTCCGTCAGGATCCAGTCCACCAGATCGTAAATATCCTTGAAGTGGTAGTAGAAGGTCATGCGGTTCACACCGCAGTCCTCGGTGATATCGTTGATCGTGATCTTATTGAGGGGCTTTTCCAGCAGCAGCTTTTTCAGTGATGCTTCCAGTGCCCGCTTCGTTGTTTGTGACACAAAAACCTTCCTTTCCCGACCGTAGAAATTTTTCCCGCTGCGTACGGCGATTGGCAGCTTTGTACATTATAATACCGCAAAAGCCGTCCCGATTGCAAGCATTGATTCTGTCCATTTTGTAAACAAAGAACGACTTCCTGTGTTTCACTCCGGCAGTTTCTCGCTTCAAAAGCCATTTCTCTGCCCCCAAAAGACCCTTCCGGCGGTGTGCAATGCCTGCAAAAGCGGCTTCTTCTGGCAAAAAAGCGGAAAAGGCCCTTGATTTTATATCCCTCTGCGCTTAGAATGGGAGCAGACGGCTGTGAATTAAGTGCTGTTTTGAGGGAGGGTACAAACTATGATGGATACCATTGGTTTTCTGGGCTGCGGCAACATGGGCGGAGCCATCGCCCGTGCCGTTTGCAAAGCTGTTGACCCTAAGAAGGTTTTTCTGGCAAACCGCACTGCGGCCAAGGCGCAGGCACTGGCCAAGGAACTGGGCTGCAAAACAGCCACCAATGCTGAGGTGGCCGGTGGCTGCGACCTGATCTTTCTGGCCGTGAAGCCCCAGATGATGGAAGCACTGCTGGAGCCGCTCAGATTCACGCTGGACGAGCGCCCCAAGCGCTTTGTGCTGTGCAGCATGGCAGCAGGCCTTTCGATCGCCCGCATTCAGGAGCTGGCCGGTGAGGACTTTCCTGTGATCCGCATCATGCCCAATACCCCGGCATCGGTGGGCGAAGGCATGATCCAGTATTGCTCTTCCAACGTTACCGCAGAGGAAGAGGAAGCGTTCCTCAGGATCATGGCTCCCGCGGGCCGTCTGGACGCCGTGCCAGAAAGTCTGATCGATGCTGCCAGCTGCGTTTCCGGCTGCGGCCCGGCATGGGTGTACCAGTTTATTGAGGCTCTGGCCGACGGCGGTGTGGCCTGCGGCCTGCCCCGTGCCAAAGCGCAGGAATACGCCGCACAGATGGTTCTGGGCAGTGCAAAGCTGGTTCTGGAAAGCGGAAAGCATCCCGGCGAACTCAAGGATGCCGTATGCAGCCCCGGCGGCAGCACCATTCAGGGCGTGCGCGTACTGGAAGAGCGCGGCCTGCGCGGCGCGGTGATGGATGCCGTCATCGCCTCGTACAATAAGACTAAGGAAATGGGAAAGGGTTAATGGAATCATGCGCATCGTTGTGAAAGTAGGCACTTCTACTCTGGCATACGCCACCGGACGGCTGAACATCCGCCACACCGAAAAGCTGGTCGAGGTTTTGAGTGACCTGAAAAACGAAGGCCACGAGGTCATTCTGGTGTCCTCCGGCGCCATCGGCATGGGTGTAGGCAAGCTTTCTCTGCCGACCCGCCCAAAGGATACCTCCACCAAACAGGCCTGTGCCGCTGTGGGACAGTGTGAGCTGATGTACACCTACGATCGTCTGTTCAATGCCTACAATCACACTGTGGCGCAGATCCTGCTCACCGGCGTGGACGTGGAGCACACTGAGCGCCGGGTGAACTTCCAGAACACCCTGTCCCGCCTTCTGGAGCTGGGTGCACTGCCCATCATCAATGAGAATGACACAGTTGCCACCGATGAGATCACCTCCATCGGCGACAACGACACACTGGCGGCCATCGTGGCCTGCTGTGCACAGGCCGACCTGCTGGTGCTGCTGAGCGACATCGACGGCCTGTACACAGCCAATCCCCACACCCACCCGGATGCAAAGCTCATCCCGCTGGTGCGGGAGATCACCCCTGCGGTGATGGCACTGGCCGATGGCGCAGGCTCCGCCCTTGGCACCGGCGGCATGGCCACCAAGCTGCGCGCCGCCCGCATGGTGACCGGCAGCGGTGCCGACATGGTCATTGCAAACGGTGCACACCCGGAACTTTTGTATGACATTGCCGCGGGCAAGCCCGCAGGTACCCGCTTTACCGGCCACAAGGAGGACTGAACCTATGACGACACAGCAAATTCTGGAAGCGGCCCGCAGCGCCAAAAGCGCCCTTGCACTGGCCGATAACGCTGTCCGCAGCACTGCCCTGCTGGGCATGGCGGACGCTTTGTGCGATGCGCAGAACCAGTCTGCCATCCTTGCCGCCAACGCCGAGGACATGGCTGCTGCCAAAGGGCACATCAGCGATGTAATGCTGGATCGTCTGGCCCTGACCGTTCCGCGCATCGAAGCCATGGCGCAGGGCATCCGCGAGGTTGCCGCTCTGCCCGACCCGGTGGGCCGGGTGCTGAACCGGGTAGAGCGCCCCAACGGCCTTGTGATCGAAAAGACCGCCGTACCGATGGGTGTGATCGCCATCATCTACGAGAGCCGTCCCAATGTGACCAGCGATGCCGCTGCCCTTGCCATCAAAAGCGGCAACGCCTGCATCCTGCGCTGCGGCAAGGAGGCCTGGCGCAGTGCCAACGCCATCGTCACCGTTCTGCGGCAGGGCCTGAAAAAGGCCGGTCTGCCCGAGACTTCGGTCTGCCTGATCGAGGACACCACCCATGCCTCTGCCAACGCTCTGATGACCGCCGTAGGCTATGTGGATCTGCTGATCCCTCGCGGCGGTGCAGGGCTCATCCGTGCCTGCGTGGAGAACGCCAAGGTGCCCTGTATCCAGACCGGCACCGGCATCTGCCATATCTATGTAGACGACACTGCCGACCTTTCCAAAGCGCTGGACATCATCGAGAACGCAAAAGCCAGCCGTCCCAGCGTCTGCAACGCCGAGGAGGTGTGCCTTGTGCACTCTGCCATTGCCGGGGAGTTTCTTCCCCGTCTGGCCCAGCGGCTTGGCCCGGACCGCATTGCAAAGGGTCTGCATCCGGTAGAGCTTCGTCTTGACAAGCGCGCCGCCGCCATAATCGCTGGCACGCCTGCCGGCGAAAAAGACTTTGACACCGAGTTTCTGGATTATATCCTTGCCGTCAAAGTGGTGGACAGCGTGGAGGAAGCCATCGATCATATCGCCCGGCATTCCACCGGCCACAGCGAGGCCATCCTGACCCGGACACAGGCCCACGCGGATCTGTTTACCGCTGCTGTGGACAGCGCCGCTGTGTATGTGAACTGCTCCACCCGCTTTACGGATGGCGGCGAGTTTGGCCTTGGGTGCGAAATGGGCATTTCCACCCAGAAGCTCCACGCCCGCGGCCCCATGGGACTGGCCGAGCTGTGCAGCTACAAATATATCATCCACGGTGATGGACAGACCCGCTGAACCCACCTTCCGCGTGTGAAGATCGGGAGTGAGCGATTTCTCCATTCAATTCACCATTTGGCAAAAGGATCTGAAAAGCTTTTTCAAATACAGGCTGGTGCAAATTGCGTCAGCCTGTATTTTTATTTCACACAGACAGACTGTTTTTGCATAAAATACAATTTTTGAATTTTGTTTTCAGCAGGCCCGTTTAAATCGTTCCCTGATATGGATGAATGTATCCCAGTTTACTGCACTTCTCACAAAGATATAGTCTTACTTTCTCCATTTTGTTTTGTAAAAAGTACAAGAATCCCCTTGACAACCCCTATTTCGATGCGGTAAAACTATATTGGAAAACTTGATAACGATTTCACTTCATTTCACTTTCCAAAGAGAAAGTTGTTCGTCGCACACAACACTATACTTGGAACAAAGGAGAGAGCAATATGACGATCGCCATTCTTGCACATGATTCCCGTAAAGAGCTTGCACTGCAGTTCTGTACTGCTTACAGTGCCATTTTGTCCAAAAACACAGTCATTGCCACCGGTACCACCGGACGGATGCTGGCGCAGACCACCGGTCTGCCGGTACATTGCTATCTCTCCGGAAAACTGGGCGGTGTGCAGCAGATCACTTCCCGCGTTGCCTGTGACGAAGTGGATCTGGTGCTGTTCTTCCGCGACCCGCTGAAGGCAGACGCTTCCAGCATCACGGAACAGAATCTGCTCCGCCTGTGCGACATGCACGGCGTACCCATTGCTACCAACATTGCCACCGCAGAGGTTTTGCTGCGCGGTCTGGATCAGGGCGATCTGGATTATCGAGAGGGAATGCATCCGGCCCTTGTGGAGCCTGTGCCCGCAGCCATGCCCCGCCGTGTGACTGCCTGATTTTGTGTATAGAGTATTGGGAAAGAGCGGGCTGCTGCAACAGCCTCCTACGAAAGATGAGATAGACTTCCCCGGAAGGGGTCGCCTATCTCATCTTTTTGTAAGCTGAAATTGTGGGAAACCACAAATGAATATTCGGATTAAAGTCAGCAAATGGAGAATCAAGTGATAACCGTCCACATCGACTCCGTTGCACAATATGAGTATTGCAGCCAGGATTACAGCTGGCTCATCCGATAATCAACAAAGGCGGCGGCTCCCCTTATTGTGGGAGACCACCGCCTTTTGCTGCGTCTATTGAGGGGGATGATGCAGCAGCCTGCTGAAAAAACGGGCGGCAAACATTCCTTTTTGAAAATGGTGTAAAGTCAAAAGTTGGGGGTTGTATAGGAACCGCCTGCAAAAGCCTGAAAACAGCGCAGGCGAAGCAATGCAGCCCACCAAAAACCGGCTTCAGCAAAAAGAAAAGCACCATACTTCCTACGAAGTACAGTGCTTTTTGGTGGAGAATACCGGGATCGAACCGGTGACCTCTTGCATGCCATGCAAGCGCTCTCCCAGCTGAGCTAATCCCCCAGATGTTCGTGCCGTGCCTGACGACAGGAGTAATTATACCAGCGATTCCCCGGATTGTCAACCATTTTCGGAAGATTTTTCCCAGAAAATTGAAAAAAGCAAAACAAAACCCCGCACAGAACATTTTCCCCTTCTGTGTAGGAACGTTTTCTTCGTCATGCCGGTGCCGGCCGGGTTCTATTTTCAGACATTGGTTCACCTGCTTTCTTCTTCCAAGAACATCGTTCCATTATCTCATCTTTTTACAAGCCAACGCTATTATAAGCATGGAACTCCATTTCCGGTGTTGAGCAGGCTGCACAGCTTGATATGCAAAACGATTTATGGTAAGATGAAAGTACGATAAGGGCTTATTTTGAAGTTTCTGGATGTGCTGCTTTCCTCGTCAAGAGCGGCTGCGGAGAAAAAGAAAATTCTCGAAGAAGAGTTTGGCGTTGCAATGAGTGAAGAACTGGAAAGAGAGGTGCTTATTATGTGCAACCTTAGTCAAGGTGTCAAGGCCGAAGGCCGGGAAGAAGGCATCGGCATTGGCAGAGAAGAAGGCATCGGCATTGGCGAGATGCGGATGCTAATGCGGCTCGTCCAAGAGGGTGATTTAAAGCCGGAGCGTGCTGCAGAAAAAGCCAACATGACAGTTGAGGAATTTAAGAAAGCAATGGAAAACACACCGTTACAGGCGGTATAAAGCAAAAATCCTGTAGAATGCAAAAGCCCTGCAAGGCTCAATTGGTTCAAAACCGATCAAAAGTCTTGCGGGGCTTACTTTTTACGCTTTACAATTTACGTATAAAAATGTTCAGGAGCTGCTGCCGGGCGGCGTTTGCCGCCTTACAGATCAGGCAGGCTTCTTCGTATCCAAGGCTTTGACTTCTTCAAGGGTCAGTTTTGAATACTTTGCCACTTTTTCATAAGGCATTCCATCTGCGAGCATCTCCAAAGCACACTCGATTCGTTCATCCTTACGCATTTCTTCCATTGCTCTGCACATAGTTGCCACTCCTTTCGCGTCTTGCTTAAAGTATTGTACCCGATTTGCAAGCACCGGATAGAACATATCCTTTGCATCAGTACAGAAAAAGTCGTGCATCAGCTTTCCAAGAGCCGTTTCATCCTTGATTTGAGAGTTCACATAGATGATATGTGACTGGTCATTGAAAACTGCACCTGTTTCTTCCACCATGCGGTGAATGTGGTAAATCGGCAATCCAGCCTTTAACACATCGTTTTCGGTGATGAAGATAACATATGCCTCGTTCAAGGCATCGTAGCTGCTGCCCGAACTTGTAAGGTTTGCATCCAGCAGGCTGCTGTTGTAGCGGGCGCGTTTTTCGCTTGCACCTCGGTCACTGCGCTGCACCTCAATATTATATGCTCGATCCTGCTCATCAACAGCCAGAATATCCAGACGAACGGAACGCCCCTGTAAATTCTTAATGCTGTACTGACCATGCACTTCACGAACCTTCAGATCTTCTCGCTTGAGAATGATCTGAAGCAAAAATTCTGCACAAGCACGGTCTTCAAAAACCGCCGCCATAAAATCGTCATCGATCAGGCGCAGTCCTCTCAGACGCTGTAAGTCCTGCTCATGTTTGCGTTCAAAATCTAACTCTTGCTGCGTTTTATTTTCAGGCATTGGTCCACCCGCTTTCTTCTTCCAAGAACATAGTACCATAATCCCATCTTTTTTACAAGCCAACGCCATTTGCAAATTTTACGGTATTATAAAGATTTCTCCTCTGCCCGCGCACCACCATTGCAAGTCAAAACCACCGGCTAAGCCGGTGGCTTGAGTAAGCCCTAGAAGGGCATCCTACTGGCAAAGCCCCTCAAGGGGCCTCGAGCAAGCGTCTTTCATCTGCATTACCTGCCCTACCGCTCTAACGAGCCATGTTGCAAAGTGCATCTTCTAAGATGACAATTTCTTTGTCATCTCGCTTTGCTCGAATCTTATAGCTAAAGCATTCTCTACTCCACCAGCGGAGCTGGTGGTTGTCGCTCGCTCAAGCTACTCAAAACAAAACCCCCGCACAGAACAGTCTCCCATTCTGTGCGGGGGTACGTTAGCCCTTTGGTTTCCCTCCGGGTGCTAGTCTATCCTTATATCAGGAAAGATTAGTTCTTGCCGTAGCCGAAGCCGTAGTCGGTGTTCAGGGTCTTGGTGCCAGCGTCCTTGCACTCGATGCCGATGGAGCCGCTGCCCAGAGTGTAGATAGCAGACAGGCCGCCAGCGATGCTCAGGCCAGCGTTCAGGATGCCCAGAGCAGCGCCCCACTGGGTGTTGCCGTAGGTGTGGAAGCCCTTGTCGTATGCACGATGCACGGTGTTGAAGATGCCGCCGATGAAGTCGCCGGGAACGTAGTTGCCATCGAACACGCTGTCGAAAGCAGAAGAAACATAGTTCTTCAGGAAGGTGTTGCCAACGATCTTGATCACGTTGGTAGAAACATTCTGCCAGTTCTCAGCCTTCATAGCGGGTGCCAGGTAGTCAACCAGAGAAGCACCACCAACAACGTAGGTCAGTTCGTTTTCTGCAACAGCAGAGAAGTTTGCAGGCATCATCATAATGATATTACTCCCTTCAAAATTAGAAAAAATATTTCACAAACCACTTTGTGTGGTTCGCATCCCGTATCTAGGATGGCAATAATATACCACACTTTCCAGAAAGATTCAAGTACTTTTTTGAAAAAAATGTGAAAAGTGTGATAACTTGTGAAAATCCGGTCTCAAAATCTTTACAAAACCCCGGTTTTTCAGCGCATCGACATGGTTTTTTCTGTAATTGGAAGATACTGGAATGTGTGAGGGCTTTTCTATGAAAACTGTGATCTATCTGGATGAGCTGCTGCTGACGAACTTTCTGGCCGCAGCGATGCTGCTTTTGTGCACCGGGCTGCTGTGTGCGCGGCAGTGCGGCGGCCTGCGCCTGCTGGCAGGCAGTGCAGCAGCAGCGGCCTTCTCGCTTTGCATCCTGCTGCCGGAACTGCCCGGCGCGGCGGCGGTGCTCTGCAAAGCCTTTACCTGCGGTGCCGTTGTGGCCGCTGCCTACGGTGTGCCCGGCCCGCGCGGCTTTGCCCGGCTGTGCGCGTGGTATCTGCTGCTGAACCTGCTGCTATGCGGAGCGGTGGTGCTGCCCGGCGTGCAGAGCGCGAACCTCTGCGTGTACTTTGCCCTTTCTCCGGGGCGGCTGCTGCTGTGCTGCGGGGCCGTATCTGCCCTGCTGCGGGCGGTGTTATTCTGCTTTGGCCGGGCAGGGCCCCGCAGCGTTGCCGCCGTTCTGGAGCTGGACGGTGCCGCACTGCCGGTGCAGGCGCTGTGCGACACCGGCTTTTCGGTGCAGGACCCGCTGAGCGGGCGGGCCGTGGTGCTGCTGCATTACCCCTCTGTGCGCAACGGCCTGCCGCAGGCGCTGCGGGCCTTTCTGGACAGCTACTTTGCCTGCGGCACGGCTCCGCCGCCGGAGCTGGGGGTGCGGCTGGTGCCCTGCACCACCATTGCCGGGCACTGTGTGCTGCCTGCGGTCCCGGCCAAAGCCCTGCGCGTGGGCAGCCGCCGGGTGCAGGGTTTTCTGGCTGCATTCTGCCGCCCGGAAATGCCCCCGGAGCACTGGACCGCACTGCTTGACAGTGAGCTGGCCGGGCAGCTGGGCATCCGCTGACGCTTATATTATAGATGTACAGGAGGAGATCTCATGTTCCATGGTATTTCTGCATTCCGGCTGTTCTGGCAGCGGCTTCTTGCACGGCTGCGATACTGCGGCGGTGCCCATTATCTGGCGGGCGCGCCCAGTCTGCCGCCGCCCCTGACCCCGGAGCAGGAAAAAGCCCTGCTGGCCCGTATGGCAGAGGGAGACGCCTGCGCCCGGGACGACCTGATCACCCACAACCTGCGGCTGGTGGTATACCTTGCCAAAAAGTACGAAAACAGCGGGGTCCCCGCCGAGGATATGATCAGCATTGGCACCATCGGGCTCATCAAGGCCGTGAACACCTTCACCCCGGAGCGCAGCATCAAGCTGGCCACCTACGCCAGCCGCTGCATCGGCAACGAGATCCTGATGTACTTACGCAAAAGCTCCAACCGCCGGCAGGAGGCCAGCATCGACGAGCCGCTCAACGTGGACGGTGATGGCAACGAGCTGCTGCTCTCGGACATTCTTGGCAGCGACGAGGACCAGATCAGCCAGCGGCTGGAACAGGACGCCGAGCGCGCCATTCTGCGCCGCGCCGTGGACAGCCTATCCCCACGGGAGCGGCAGATCATGGAGCTGCGCTTCGGCCTTGCCGACGGCGTGGAGCGCACCCAGAAGGAAGCCGCTGACGCCCTTGGCATCAGCCAGAGCTATATCTCCCGGCTGGAAAAGCGGATCATCCATACATTAAAAGCCCAGCTGGAAAGCGAATGAAGTGGAAAAATGAGACAAACCACATTGTGTTTTGTCTCATTTTGTGGTAACTTATAATTGGCGGTCGTAATGCCGCCCATCAGGCGCTGTGCCCACAAACGCAGGCGGCTGCTTCTTACCCGTTACCCTGGGTGTCGGGTAAGAGCGAATTTTTTCTTGAAAGCTCGTTCTCCCCCGAATGCCTGAGGGCAGGAAGGGGGGATGCGCCATGACGTTCGAACAAGTCGTGCTTCTGCTCACGCTTCTCGGTGGAGCGATCTACGTCACTTTTGAAATTACATGGACTGTATCACACGATGACAAAAAGAAAAAATGACCGCCTCCAAACTTCCAATCCAGAGCGGTCATTTTTCTTTTTGATTGACTAATCCGGTAAGGAGCTAGCCGTTTGCAGGGCCAGCGCCCTTTGTGTTTCTAATATAAACGATTTAAGGTGATTTGTCAAGCCGTTACATTTTTTCGTGTGCTCCCTTTTGTGTGGGAAAGCGCACAACTTTTTCCACGCATACGATGCCGCCGCACATCCCATACTCCCGGTGAGAACAAAAACAGACCGGGGGCGTTTGGATGTACAACAAAGTGGAGCTGTGCGGCATGAACACGGCCCAGCTGCCTGTGCTGACCGAGGCCGAAAAACGGGAGCTGCTGGCCCGGGTGCGCACCGGCGATGCCGCCGCGCGGGAGCGGATGGTGGAGGGCAATCTGCGGCTGGTGCTCAGCGTGGTGCAGCGGTTCGCCCAGCGCGGCGAAAATCTGGACGATCTGTTTCAGGTGGGGTGCATCGGGCTCATCAAAGCCATCGATCATTTTGACCCCGCCCAGCCGGTGCGCTTCTCCACCTACGGCGTGCCCATGATCATTGGCGAGATCCGGCGCTTTCTGCGGGACAACAATGCCCTGCGGGTGAGCCGCAGCCTGCGGGATACCGCCTACCGGGCCATGCAGAGCCGCGAGACGCTGGAAAAGCAGCTTGGCCGCGAGCCGACCATGGACGAGATCGCCCAGAGCGCCGGGCTCACCCGCCGGGAAGTGACGGCGGCGCTGGAATCGGTTGTGGAGCCCATCAGTCTGGATGAGCCGGTGTACACCGACGGCGGCGATGCCATGTATGTGATCGATCAGGTGCGGGACCCGGATGGCGAGGACAGCTGGATCAGCGGGCTGCAGTTCCGCCAGACGGTGGCCGGGCTGACCCCGCGGGAGAAAAAAATCATGGAGCTGCGCTACCTGCAGGGCAAGACCCAGATGGAGGTGGCGCAGGAGATCGGCATCAGTCAGGCACAGGTTAGTCGGCTGGAAAAGGGCGCACTGAGCCAGTTCCACCCCCAGAACCGGCAGTAAAACAGACGGCACGCTTCCGGAACAAAAACGGAAAGCGCGCCGTCTCTCATTTGCGGCAGTATTTGCGCCGGGTAGCTGCGCCGCCGCGCAGATGCCGCTCGGCTTTGTTGCGGGCCAGCACAGCCCGCACCTGCCGGAACAGCTCCGGCTGCAGCGTCCGCAGCCGCACGGCCACGTCCTTGTGCACTGTGGATTTGCTGCACCCGAACACCGCAGCCGCCGCCCGCACGGTGGTGCGATGGGCCGCAATGTACTCGCCCAGCTGTATTGCTCTCTGCTCAGGGTCTCCCTTCATGCCCGGATCCCTCCCGCTGTATTATGGTACAGCCTATGCGCCTGACGGGGCAGATATGTGCCGCCGGGGCTTGACTTCTGCACCAGATGCGCTATACTTTTATACGGACATAAAAACAGGGGCGCCGAAAGGCTGAGATCCGCATTGTGCGGAGTACCCTTTTACCAGACCGGACAATGCCGGCGTGGGAGTTTGCAGAACTGTCCGTTCTTTCACAAACCCCGTGCGCCTGCTGAAAAGCGGGCGCATTTTGTTTTTGTGTACTATCGTTCTGAGAAGAGGAATCCTTATGACCAAAACCTATTCCAAGACCCGCATTCTGGTGGAGGGTGCACTGATGATCGCGCTGTCCACCGTTTTGAGCATGATCCAGATCCCGCTCATGCCCCACGGCGGTTCCATCACCCTGTTCAGCATGGTGCCCATTCTGGTAATGAGCTACCGCCACGGCGCAAAGTGGGGCATCATGACCGCTTTCGTCAACAGCCTGATCCAGCTTGTGCAGGGCCTTGGCAATCTGGCATACTGCCAGACCCTCACGGCGCAGGTGGGCTGCGTGCTGCTGGACTACCTTCTGGCCTTCACGGTGCTGGGCTTCGCCTGCCTGATTGCAAAGCCTTTCCGCAGCCGTACCGTGGGTGTCGGTGTCAGTGCCTTTGTGGTGTGCCTGCTGCGCTTCCTGTGCAGCTTTCTGTCCGGTTACATCGTCTGGAAGGACTACGACTACGCTTTCAGCTGGATGACCGAGATCGGCTTCCCCGGGATCTCCAGCATGAGCGTGGACGGTCTGTGCTGGCTGTACAGCGCCGTGTACAACGCCACTTACATGCTGCCGGAAGCCATCCTGACCACCGTCCTTGTGGTGATCCTGATCCGTGTCGCACCCCAGATCTTCGACCGGCAGAACGCAAGAGCGTAAGTTTTTTCGCAGTCATTTTTCCCGCCGGGAAGGGCATTCCCCCGGCGGGAATTTTTTTGCAAAAAATCCAGAAAAGCTGTTGACAATCCGGCAAAGCGCTGGTATAATTACTCCTGTCGTCAGGCACGGCACGAACATCTGGGGGATTAGCTCAGCTGGGAGAGCGCTTGCATGGCATGCAAGAGGTCACCGGTTCGATCCCGGTATTCTCCACCAGAAGGAAAAGCACCGCATGGAAACGTGTGGTGTTTTTTTGTTGCTACCGAACAAAGGAGAAAACCATGAGCTACGCGATCGTATTCAGCAGTAAAACAGGCAACACAAAATTACTGGCAGACACGCTGCACACCTGTCTGCCGCAGGAAAGCTGCTGCTATTTTGGCACTCCGGACCCTGCTGCCCTGGAGGCAGACGAGCTCTACGTGGGCTTCTGGACAGACAAAGGAACCGCTGACGAAAGTACTTTGGACTTTTTGAAGCAGCTGCACGGCAAAAACATCTTCCTCTTTGGCACCGCCGGTTTTGGCGGCAGTGAGGAGTATTTCAGCAAGATCCTGAAAAAGGCGGAGCATTCACTGGACAGGAGCAACACGGTCTTCGGCCGTTATATGTGTCAGGGCAAGATGCCGCTGTCGGTACGCCAGCGGTATGAGGGCATGAAAAAGCAGCCGATCCATCTGCCCAACCTGGATGCGCTGATCGAGAATTTTGACAACGCCCTTTCTCACCCGGATGCGGATGATCTGGAACGGTTAAAGCAGGCGGTAAAATGATAAAAAGGCAGTGGTTTCCCTCAAATAGGGGAAGCCACCGCCTTTTTTGCTTAACGGATGATTCTACGCTCCTGCCTGCAGTTCCGCGGTTCTCATCCCACGCTTCTTTTATAAAAGAACAGGTACTGCTGCACGATACCCGCTTCCGGCCCGAACTGAGGGAACGGATCCTGCCCGGCAAACTCGTCCCGGATGAGCCGTTCGATCCAGACATCCACCGGCACACGGCCCACACGACCATAGCCGAACAGACACACGCAGTTTGCCACCTTTTTGCCCACGCCATCCAGTTCCATCAAACGGGCAAAAAGCGCTTCATCGGGCAGAGAAGCCAGCTTCTTCAGGTCCAGTGTGCCGTCTGCCGCCTGCTGCGCCGCATGCAGCACGTAGCGGGTGCGGTAGCCAAGACCGCACTCCTGCAGCGCCTGCTCCCCGGCACAGCAGAGCGCTTCTGCTGTCGGGAACGCATACACCGGCCCTTCGCTATCGCTGCCCAGCCGCTCGCCAAACCGCTCCGAAAGCAGCTCTACCGCCCTGCGGATGGCCGGGATGCTCTTTCGCTGCGAGATGATGAAGCTGACCAGCATCTCCCACTCGTCCTGCCGCAGCACCCGGATGCCCCGGCCATATTCCATGGCACGCTGCAAAAAGTCGTTCCGGCCGTCCAGCTTTCCACGCAGAGCGGCATAGCTGCGGCCAAGGTCGAAGTAACCGTGCCAGAAGGTTTCCCATGCGCCCGGCTCACACCACACCGTGTAGGTTCCGCTGCGCAGTGGTCTGAGGTAAAGCAGCTGTCTCCCGGAAACAAACCGATACCAGCCCTCTGCCTGCTTCCGGGGGCGAAAGCACTGGCCGCTTGCCAGAATTTTGTCCGGGTCGAAATCATCCCGGATCTGAACCGTTTTCTCTTCCAGCTCCATTGCCCCCATCACAGCTCTAGCTCCCGGTACACTTCACCTTCCAGCGTTTTCCAAAGGAAGGTCTCCCCTTCCAGTGTCATATAGCTATGTACACTCCCCTCCTTTGGGATGCTCACAGAACCGGGGTTCAGGTAGAGATTGCCTTCGCCGAACTCTGTCCACGCCGGAATGTGGGTGTGGCCATGCAGCAGGATATCTCCCGGAGCCAGCGGCGGCAGATTTTTCAGGTTGTGCACATGACCGTGGGTAGCGTAAACGAGCCGTCCGCCCACCGGCAGCACAGCATAGTCGGCCAGAATGGGAAAATCCAGCACCATCTGATCCACCTCAGCGTCACAGTTGCCCCGCACGCACAAAAGCGCCGGCTTCAGCCCGTTCAGGAGCGGGATGACCTCCTTCGGGGCATAGCCCTCCGGCAGGTCGTTGCGGGGGCCGTGATACAAAAGGTCCCCCAGCAAAAGCAGCCGGTCTGCTCTCTCCCGTTCAAACGCTTTGATCATTTTTTTGCAGTAAAACGCCGACCCGTGCAGGTCGGATGCGATCATCCATTTCATGGCAGGATTCTCCTTATTTTATAAAGTATCTATTTTTATTTTAGCCTCCCGGTGAAAAATGGTCAAGTCTATAAAAGTCATACTTTATCCGTTTGACCCCTTGACATCTGCCGGAAGCCGTGTTATCCTACAGTTAATAAAATTCGTGTGGATTTTTACAGCAATATGCTACTTTTCGCCACACAATGACTTCAAAAGAGCCATTGTGTGGCTTTTTTGCGTCTGCTTTTATCTTCGAGCAGTCTCGCCCTGACGATTCCGCGGCTGCAGTAATTCATTCCTTTTCTCTACAGGAGCAATGCAAACACTATGAACGAGACCTTTATGAAAGAAAAACCGGTGCTGCCGCTGTTGGTATCCATGGCGCTGCCCAATGTTATTTCCATGCTGGTGAACAGTCTGTACAACATTGTAGACAGCCTGTTCGTGGCCCGCATCAGCGAAGACGCCATGACTGCGTTGTCGCTGGTGTTCCCGATCCAGAATTTTGCCAACGCCATCGCCATCGGCTTCGGTATCGGCATCAATGCCATGATCGCACTGTATCTGGGCGCAGGCGACCGCAAAAAGGCTGAGACCGCAGCCACCCACGGTATGGCTCTGAGCCTGATACACGGCATTCTCATCACCATTCTCAGCATCGCCATCATGCCGGGCTTTTTGCGCCGGTTCACCGGTGACGAAAGCCTGATCTCCTCCGGCATCACCTACTCCACCATCGTATTCCTGTTTGCCACCATCAACATGGCTGGTCTGGCCTTTGAAAAGATGTTTCAGGCTGTGGGCCGCATGAAGGTGACCATGGCCGCACTGATCTTCGGCTGTGTGTGCAACATCCTTCTGGACCCCATCCTGATCTTCGGCCTTGGCCCGGTGCCTGCCATGGGTATTGCAGGTGCAGCCCTTGCCACCGGCATCGGTCAGCTGCTGAGCCTGTGTGTCTACCTTTTCGTCTATGCCCGCATCGAGCTCCCGGTGCGCCTGCGCCGTAGCTGCCTGCGCCCGGACGCCGCACTGGACAAAAGGCTTTACGGCATCGGCGTGCCCGCCATTCTCAATCTGGCCCTGCCCTCCCTGCTGGTCACTTTCCTGAACGGACTGCTGGCGGGCTTTTCCCAGAGCTATGTGGTGGTGCTGGGCATCTACTATAAGCTGCAGACCTTCCTGTATCTGCCCGCTAACGGCATTGTGCAGGGCATGCGCCCGCTCATTGGTTACAACTACGGTGCCCGACAGCACGCCCGTGTGAAAAAGCTTTATGAGCTCACCCTCATTATGAGTGCAGCCATCATGGCAGCCGGGACCCTGATCTGCCTGTTCGCGTCCCGCCCGCTGATGCAGCTGTTCACCTCCAACCCCGAGACCATCACCATCGGCCAGACTGCCCTGCGCATCATCTGTCTGGGTTTTGTGGTTTCTGCCGTCTCCACCACCTCTTCCGGTGCCTTGGAGGGCCTTGGCAAAGGCACCGAATCGCTGGTCATTTCGCTGTGCCGCTATCTTCTTTTCATTATGCCGCTGGCCGCTGTGCTGTGCCATTTCCTGGGCGCAAACGGCGTGTGGCATGCCTTCTGGATCACCGAAGTGCTTTCTGCGCTGGTGGCCTACCCGGTGTACCGCCGGGCAGTCGGAAAGCGTTGAGCTTTCCTGAAAGCGCCGGACGGCGAAGGCAAAGTAAAACAAACGTCCATAGCACAAGGGAGAGCCGCAAAGGTTCTTCCTTCTTTTTTGCAATTTTTATTTGACAGCGTACAAATCCTGATGTAAAATAAATTGTTTGTTTTCCGGCATTACGGCTGGAAAAGCGCAATTTAACAGAGGATGTGGGAAAATATGATCGAAACGATCACGGCCGTCAATCATGCGGTCAACCAATTCATCTGGGGCGTGCCTGCCATGGTGTGCATCATCGGCGTGGGCCTGCTCCTGAGCGTGCGCACGGGCTTTTTGCAGATCCGCAAATTCCCCTACGCCATCAAAACTACCATCGGACGCATGTTCCGCAAAAAGGATGCTTCCGATGGTGCCATGACGCCGTTTCAGGCGGTGTGCACCGCACTGGCGGGCACCGTGGGCACCGGCAACATCGCCGGTGTGGCAGGTGCCATCGCCATCGGCGGCCCGGGTGCGGTGTTCTGGATGTGGTGCTCTGCCCTGCTGGGCATGTGCACCAAGTTCGCTGAAGTCACGCTGGCGGTGTACTACCGTGAGCGCAGCGAGACCGGCGAATGGGTAGGCGGCCCCATGTACTACATTAAAAACGGCCTGAGCAAGCATTGGCAGTTTCTTGCTGTGCTGTATTCCCTGTTCGGCGTGCTGACCGTGTTCGGCACCGGCAATGCCACACAGGTGAACACCATCGTTGCGGCCATTGACACCGCCCTGCTGGAGTACGGCATCGTGGGCAGCGGTTCTCTTTCCACCCTGAACCTTGTGGTGGGCATCATCGTGACCCTGCTGGTAGCGCTGGTGCTGCTGGGCGGCATCAAGCGCATTGGCAGCGTGAGCGAAAAGCTGGTGCCCTTTATGGCGCTGTTCTATATCGCAATGGCCGTGGGCGTCATGGTGCTGAATTTTGAGCGTCTGCCCCATGTGTTCACGTCCATCGTTGCCGGTGCGTTCGATCCCGCTGCCTTCACGGGCGGCACCATCGGCAGCCTGTTCGTCAGCATGCAGAAGGGCGTCTCCCGCGGCATCTTCTCCAACGAGGCCGGCCTTGGCACCGGCTCCATCGCCCACGCCTGCGCCGACACCAAAAAGCCGGTCAAGCAGGGCATGTTCGGCATCTTTGAAGTATTTGCGGATACCATCGTCATCTGCACCCTGACCGCCATGGTCATCCTGTGCAGCGGCACTCCCGTGAATTACGGCACTGCTGCCGGTGCAGAGCTGACCATCAGCGGCTTCACCACCACCTACGGTGGGTGGGCATCGGTCTTTACCGCTGTGGCGCTGTGCTGCTTTGCCTTTTCCACCATCATCGGCTGGGGCCTGTACGGTTCCCGGTTCCTGGTGTTCCTGTGCCGCAGCGATAAGGTGGCAAAGCCCTTCTTTCTGGTTTACTCCTTTGTGTCCATTCTGGGCGCAACGATGGATCTGGGCCTGCTGTGGAGCATCGCGGACACCTTCAACGGCCTGATGAGCATTCCGAACCTGCTCGCGCTGCTGCTGCTTTCCGGCACAGTGGTCAAGCTGACCCGGGAATTTTTTGCATCTGAGGGCTGATTGCCCACAACAAAAAGAGGCTGTTGCACTTTCGGCTAAAACGATGTGCAACAGCCTCTTTTATTATCCCCTTATTCTGCCCGCGCCCGGCTCTTTTCAACTCAGACAGTTCATGTTACAATAGGTTCATTGGATAAACAGCACTGAAAATGGACGGAGGAAAAGGATTTTGGATTTTTATGGAACCATCGGCCCGGCCTGTGGGCAGCTGGAGACCCTGCAGCGCATGGTGGAAGCCGGCATGACCGGCATCCGCATGAATCTTTCCCACGGACCGCTGACCGCACACGCTGACTGGCTGGCAATGATCCGCGCAGCCGGCATCCGGCAGCTTCTCATCGACCTGCAGGGTCCGGAGCTGCGCATCGGCACGCTGGCAGAGCCTGTCACTCTGGTTGAGGGCAGTTCTATACGCCTTGGCGCAGACGGCATTCCCTGCCCGGCAGCTCTGGTGCAGGCCGCTGCACCCGGACAGCAGCTCCTGCTGGACGACGGGAAACTTCTGGTGCAGGTGACGCAGACCCTGCCGGGTGCCCTTTTGTGCACAGTGGTACGCGGCGGAACGCTGCAGAGCCGCAAAAGCATTGCTGCGCCGGGCCTTGCAGTGCACTCTCCTACCCTGACCGAAGAGGACCTGCAGAACCTGAAAATTGCAAAGCAGTGCGGTGTTACCGGCGTGATGCTGCCCTTTGTGCGCGGCAAGGCAGACATTCTGGCCCTGCGCAGCGCCTTAGAGCAGGCAGACGCAGCAGACATCCGCATTTTTGCCAAAATTGAAAACATGGCCGGGGTGCGTGCCCTGCCGGAATTTCTGCATCTTGCCGATGAGATCGTCATTGCCCGGGGCGACCTTGGCAACGCCATGCCGCTGTGGGAGCTGCCCCGCTGCCAGAAGCAGCTTTCTGCTGTCTGCCGGGCTGCCGGTGTGCCTTTTATGGTGGTGACCCAGATGCTGGACAGCATGTGCACCCGCGCCGTACCCACCCGGGCCGAGGTGAGCGACATCTATAACGCCGTATTGGACGGTGCCGCCAGCGTCATGCTGACTGGCGAAACGGCCGCCGGGCACTACCCGGTGCAGGCCATGGAATATCTGGTGCGCACGGCACGCACCGCGATGTGATACGTGCTGATTTAGAATGCCCTCCGCTGCGCTCTGGGCATCGTCAGAGGAAGAATTATTTTTTATTTGGGATTCCGAAAAGTCTGCGGACTTTTCGGAATCCCTTTTTCACGGAAAGGGGTCGTGACCGAGAGTGGCAGCTTTCATTTCTGCATTTTGGAAAGCCTGTAAGAATTGTTGTAGATGTCGTTTTCCGCTACGGGCCCTCCCGTGAAAAGGCCAATCGGGAAAATCCGCAGATTTTCCCGATTGGCAAATATAAATAATATTCCGCTAAAAATGCCCAGAGCGCAGCGGAGGGCGTTTTCAAATCGTCCTGCACAGAAGTTTTCCGCAAAAAATCGGCAAAAGGATAGCTTCTTTTGTCCGCTTCCTGTATAATAAAGGTAAAATCAACTGAATTCAGAAAGGTTTATCGTTTATGGGCATCGTAGTCATCGGAGCTGTTTTTGTGGATATCAAAGGGTATCCCCTGTCTGCCTACATTCCCGGCGGACGCAACGCCGGGCGCATTGAGCAGGTGCATGGCGGTGTGAGCCGCAATGTAGTGGAGGATATCGCCAATGTAGAGCTGCGTCCTACCTTTGTCAGTCTGGTGGACGACACCGGCATGGGACAGGATGTGATCAACAAGCTGGAAAATCATAAGGTGAACACCCGCTACATCCTGCGTGTGCCGGACGGCATGGGCACCTGGCTGGCCATCTTTGACAACGACGGCGATGTGCACGCAGCCATTTCCAAGCGGCCGGACACCACTCCCCTCACCGGCCTGCTGAAGGAAAAAGGGGATGAGATCTTTGCCGACTGTGACGCCATTGCACTGGAGCTGGATCTGGAAAAGGAAACCGTAAAGCAGGTGCTGCACTATGCCAAAAAGTACCATAAGAAGGTCTTTGCTGCCATTTCCAACATGAGCATCGCTATGGAGCGCCGGGACTTTTTGCAGCAGATCGATTGCTTTGTGTGCAACCAGCAGGAAGCCGGGCTGCTCTTTTCGGACGACTACGACCACCTGAGCCCCGAGGAAATGCGCAAAGTGTTGGCCGCCAATGTACACAGCGCCAACATTCCCAGCATGGTGATCACCATGGGCGGTCAGGGTGCCGTGTACGCCCGTGCCAACGGCGGATCCGGCATCGTGCCCGCCAAGAAGGTAGACGTTCTCGACACCACCGGTGCCGGTGACGCCTTCTTCGCCGGCACGGTCATCGGCCAGACCTACGGCAAGACTCTGGCCGAGTCCTGTGAGATCGGCAGTCGTCTGGCTGCATCGGTCATCTGCATCACCGAGAACGTCTGTCCCCGCTTCCGCCCGCTGGAATTCGGGCTGGACGTCCCTGTGGTGGACTGAGAAACCGTTTTCATAAGCACCTGCTATAAAGCCATCATCTAAAAAAGACAGAGGAGCTTTTATGCTGCCTCTGTCTTTTTGTCTTTTCGGTTTCCACGCAGATGCGATCCGGAAGGCCTTTTACTTTTCCTGGATCTGCTTGCCGGTCAGGTGTTCGATCGTGATCTCGTAGAGCTGTACGCCCTTGATGGCTTTTGCGATTTCTTTTTCCACCTCTTCCCTGCCGGGATAATACTTCAGGCCCAGTTCCCGCACGTGGGCCTCGGTGGCGGCTGCATCCTCAACCAGCCTGCAGCGGCCAAAGACCACTGTGCTCTGCACATAGGGGGCCCAATCGCCCGGCTCAAAGTGCTCATTGCCGTAAACGGTAAAGCAGACCTTATCGTTCTTTTTCAGTGCATCCACTTTATGTCCGGACTTTGCACCGTGAAAATAGATCTTATCCTGTTCCTGATCGTAGAAATAGTTGACCGGAATGGCAAATGGATAGCCGTCATCGCCGTTGACGGCCAGCACGCCCCGCCGGGACTGCTTCAGCAGATGTTTTGCTGCTTCCTCCGGGATCTCCCGGTTCGCTCTTCTCATGGGTCTGAACATCTTTGCTTTCCTCCCCGATATTGCACTTTCATCATAAGTAGTCTGCTGCCCTTTGGCGGTCAGCTTCCTTTGGTAATGCGGATCAGCGTTTTGTCCAGCTGAATGGTGCGGTTCCACGGGTTCAGGATGATGCCGCTGATCTCCGGCACGGCTAGTGCTGCATCAAACAGCTTGTCCATATCCACAAGAAAGGTGGACTGCACCGGCTCGGCTCCCTTCAGTTCTTCCTCAAAGCTGGTGAATGCATACCACCAGCTTGCACCGTCGGCGGTCCGGATGGTCCGGAGCTGCATCTGTTCACTGCCCAAATTAGGCTCCACCGCCACAACGAACTGGCCGTGTTCCTTCATGCGCCGCCGGATGACGGTGAGGGTGTGGGCCAGCTGTTCCTGTGTGGCCTCCTGCTGCAGGGCGTACACCGCCTGCTCGATCTTTTCGTTTCCGTTCAGGCCTTCGTCTTTGGGTCGATTCATTGAAGTTGGTTCCTTTCCATTGTATTTTGGCGGAGGGAATACGTGCAGCTCATCACAGCAGCAGATCGAACAGGCCGATCATCACCGGCATGGTGATGATGGAAAGCAGCGTGGTGAGCACATACAACGCGCTGGAATGCGCTGCATCGCGGTCGTACAGCTGGGCCATGGAGGTAACGGTGGCGCAGGCGGGGGTAATGGCGGCAAGGTACACCGTCATGAGGATGTTTTTGCCATCAGCCACCCAGCTGGAAGCATGGCAGACCAATAGCAGCACCAGCATGACCAGCGGGCACACCACAAGCCGCAGCACGGTGGGCAGGTAGTTGCGGCGGGTACAGAACACATCCCGCAGCGGCTTTTCTGCAATGGCCATACCCGCCAGCAGCATGCCCATGGGGCCTATCATATCACCCATGGTACTCATGGTGTTCTGCAGCGGCGCAGGCAGCGCCACACGGAACCAGTACAGCAGCGCACCGGCCGCAATGGCGATCATATTGATGTTGGAAAAAACTTTTTTCCAGTCCAGCGCACGGTCGCCCTGCAAAAGAGAACTGGCATGCGTCCACAGCAGGATCAGCTGTACAATGATAAATGCGCAGGAATAGATGACATACTCATCGCCCAGCAGGGCCCTGACCAGCGGGATTACCAGCGCCGCCGCGTTGCTGTAGATCACATTCACCTGTTCCACGGCATCCAGCTTCAGCGGACGGCTCAGCAGTGCACTGATCCCCAGCAGCACTACATGGATAGCCGCCGCAATAGCCATGGAGTACAAAAGTCCCTTGCGGATCTCTGGCGTGTCGTTGATCTGGAACGCATTGATGATGACACAGGGCGTGACCAGATATACCATAACCACCGAGAGCACTTTGCTGTCACTTGCCTTCAGCAGCCCTGCTTTGACCACGGCGTAGCCCATGATCAGGATCAGGAACAGCTGCGCGATCTGCTGGGCTAAAAGAATGCTGATCTGCATTGTTTTTCCTCTTTTCCGTCTTGTGTTGTAAAAGCCCAAAAGGAGAGCCGCCTTTCTGCAAGGCAGCTCTCCCCTTTTGATTTTATTTGCCGTTCGTCAGCCGCGCCACATGCAGCGCCAGATAGGCTGTCTCCTCATTGGGCAGGAACACGCCGTACTTGCGCAGAATAAAGGTGCGTATTTTTTCCGCACAGGTCACTGCCGCCGGGTAGTTCTGCTGCATCTGCTGGAACAGGAAGTCATCCTCACTGTCCATCAGCTTGCCGGAAAAGAACCGCTCTGCAAAATACTGCAGATGGCTCACGAACCGTGCATAGTGGATGCTCTCCGCGCTGACCGGGCAGTGCATACTGTAGGTGACGATATTGGACAGCTCACTGATGAACTGTGCCGCCCGCATGGCATCGTAGCCGGCCTGCGGGTCCTGCCGTGCATTGACGATGTGGAACGCGATATTGCCTGCTTCTTCGTCCGGAAGCTCGATGTCAAGCTTTGCCCTGACTTTTTGCAGGCCGCGCTGGCCCACCGCATACTCCTTGGGATAAAAGTGCTTGATCTCCCAGAAGATGCGGTTGGTCACCACAAGGCCCTTCTGCTGGCGCTCCACCGCAAAATGCAGATGGTCGGTCAGCAGCAGATAGATGTGGGCTGAAAGCTTGACCCCCAGCGACTGCTCTGCATCGTCCACGATGTCCTGTGTCAGATCCAGATAGACCGCCGGAATGCTGGAAAACAGCTCCAGCATGGGCTGTGCATCCGGGTTGGACAGCGGAAGGAACACACGGTCTGAGGGCTGCCGCTCAATGGGTTCGCCGGCCTTGCGTCCATAGCCGATGCCCTTGCCCAGCAGAATGGATTCCTCGCCGCTGTCATCCTGCACCAGCACAACGCTGCTGTTCAGCACCTTTTGGATGTGCATCGGTTTCTCCTCCTACCGTTGGAAAGTTCAGACTGCCGCTCAGGAGCAGTCGGCTTTTCAGTCCAGCTCTTCGCCGTTGGAAGCAATGACCTTTTTGTACCAGTAGAAGCTGTCCTTACGGCTGCGGGCCAGAGTGCCGTTGCCCATATCATCCTGATCCACATAGATGAAGCCATAGCGCTTGGACATCTGGTTGGTGGATGCAGAGATCAGGTCGATGGGTGCCCATGTGGTGTAGCCCCACATTTCAACACCCTCATCGATGGCCTTGCCCATCTCGCTGATGTGCTGGCGGAAGTACTCCACACGGTAGGGGTCATGGATGGAGCCGTCGGCCTCCACCACGTCCTTGGCGCCCATGCCGTTCTCCACCACCATCAGCGGCTTGCGGTAACGGTCATACAGCTCGATCAGGCTGTAGCGCAGGCCCTTGGGGTCGATCTGCCAGCCCCAGTCGGTGGAGGGCAGATACGGGTTCTTGACGCCCAGCACAGTGTTGCCGGGGGTGCGCTCTGCGTTCGGGTCCACAGACTCGGTCATGGTCATATAGTAGCTGCAGGAAACAAAGTCCACACAGCCTGCCTTCAGGGTGGCGGCATCCTCGGGCAGCATTTCCACGTGGATGCCCTTGCGCTCGAACATCTTGAGGATCAGGCGGGGGTACTCGCCCCAGACATGCACATCGGCATAGAACAGGTTTTCCAGATTCTTTGCCTGCGTGGCCAGCTCATCGTCGGGTGCACAGGTGCGGGCGTAGGTGGTGAGCTTGGTGAGCATGCAGCCCACCTTGCTGCCGGGGATGATCTCGTGGCAGTCCTTTACCACCATGGCGCTGGCCACCAGCTGGTGATGCAGAGCCTGATAGCAGGTCTCCAGCATCTTATCCTCGGGCACACGGCTGGGGATGATGCCGGCGGTGGTGAAGGGGTGGCGGATCACACTGTCCACCTCGTTGAAGGTGAGCCAGTACTTAACCTGATCCTTGTAGCGCTCAAAGCACACATGGCAGAACTTTGCAAAACAATCGATGACGCGGCGGTCCACCCAGCCGTTGTACTTGGTGGCCAGTGCCAGCGGCATTTCGTAATGGCTCAGCGTGACCAGCGGCTCAATGCCGTTCTTGTGCATCTCGGCAAAGAGGTCGCTGTAGAACTGCAGGCCCTTCTCGTTGGGCTGGGCTTCCTCGCCGGTGGGGAAGATCCGGGTCCATGCGATGGAAACACGCAACATGGTAAAGCCCATCTCGGCAAACAGGGCAAGATCTTCTTTATAATGATGATAGAAGTCGATGCCGCGGCGCTTGGGATAATAGGTATCATCCGGGTCGGCCATGGCGGCAGCAATGTGTGCGTCGTCCATGGCAACATGGGACTTGTAATCCTTCACGTCCGTATTGGGCTTATAGGTGGCAACGTCCGCCACGCTGGGGCCCTTGCCGTCCACATTCCATGCGCCTTCTACCTGGTTCGCAGCAACAGCGCCGCCCCAGAAAAAACCTTTGGGGAAACTCATTTTACAGCCTCCAGTTTCAGCAGTGCAGCACCGGGCACAACCATGCCCTCGGCCACAGTCTTGATGGTGAACTCATCGGCGTTGGTCACGACGATGGGGGTAGTTACATCATAACCGTCTGCCTTGATTCCGTCAAGGTCAAATTTCATCAGCAGCTGGCCTTTCTTGACGGTCTCACCGTCCTTGACCTGCGGATCAAAGCCCTTGCCGTCGCGCTTGACGGTATCCATGCCGATGTGCATCAGCAGCTCGGCACCGGCAGCGGTCTTCATGGAAACAGCGTGCTTGGTGCCGAACACGGACTCGATCACGCCGTCTGCAGGGGCATACAGCTCGCCCTTTTCGGGCACCACAGCGATGCCGTCGCCCAGGATCTTCTGGGAGAACACTTCGTCCTTCACCTGATCCAGTGCAATGGCCTTGCCCTGCAGGGGGCTGCTGATGGTGGAATCCGCAGCAGCTGCGTCTGCAGCAGCCTCGGGAGCGGTCTCTGCGGTCTCGCCCTCAGCGGGAGTCTCATCCTTGTACAGGAAGAAGGACAGTGCGAAGGAGACCACAACAGAGATCACCAGACCGATGGCCGCCCACAGAATGTTCTTGGAGTTGTCCGGGTCAACGAACATGGCCATGCCAGCCAGACCGGGGCCCATGGCAACGAATGCCTTGACCTTCATCAGGCCAACGAACAGACCGCCGATGAAGCTGGAGATCACAACGGACATCATGACCTTCTTGTGCTGCAGGGTGACGCCGTACAGAGCAGGCTCGGTGATGCCGAACAGGCCGGAGATACCAGCGGAAATTGCGGTAGCGCGCAGGTTTTCGTCCTTAGTCTTCAGAGCAACACCCAGGCAGGCACCGCCCTCGGAAATGTTGTGTGCCAGAGAAGCGGGCATGTACAGCATTTCAAAACCGGGGTCGGAAATAGAAGCAACTGCATAGGGAACCAGAGCCTTGTGCATGCCCATGGAGATCATGAAGGGCAGCACAGCAGCCAGCAGAGCAACGGCCAGCCAGCCCAGCGTGTTGTACAGAGCAAGGATCACAGTGGTCAGCAGGGCGCCGATGTTGTAGCCCAGAGGTCCGAGGACGACCAGTGCCACAGGGAAGCCGATGCCGAAGCACAGCATGGGCACAAAGAACACGCGGATGGCCTTGGGGCACCACTTGTTGGCCCACTTTTCAATGAAGGACATGAAAATCACGGTCAGGATGGCCGGGAACACCTGGCCGCCGTAAGCGATGTTCTGCAGCTTGATGCCGAGGAAGTAGGCACCGCCCTCGGTAGCCAGCAGAGCGGAAACGCTGGGGTGGATCATGGCAGCAGCCAGAGCCACAGCCACCAGCTTGTTGCAGTTGAACTTGGTTGCAGTGGTGAAGGCGACCATGACGGGCAGGTAGTACAGAGCCGCATCTGCCACACCGACAAACACCTTATAGGCGATGTCTCCGCTGCTCATCACGCCCAGAGTGCTCAGCAGCACCATGAGGGCCTTCAGAACGCCTGCACCTGCAATGGCGGGCACCAGCGGCTGGAAGATGCCGACCATGTAGTCCAGAATAATGCCGCCGATCTCTTTTTTGCCCTTGGGAGCAGCGGGAGCCGCTGCCTGGCCTGCGTTGAAGGTGCCCAGCTTGAGCAGCTCATCGTACACTTCGATGACATCGTTGCCAATGACCACCTGACACTGCGGGCCGCTGGAAATAACGCCCATGACGCCGGCAGTCTTTTTCAGGGCAGCAACATCTGCCTTGGAGGTGTCTGCCAGAGTGAAGCGCAGGCGGGTGGAGCAGTGCTCGACCTGCACAACGTTCTTTTCGCCGCCAACCAGACGCAGCACGTCGGAGGCAGTCTGCTTGTAGTTCTTCATTGTGTTCTCCTTTATCTTGTGTGTGATGGCATTCCCCTGCCGTCCGGCCGAAACGGGCAAAAGAAAAAGGATCCAACAGAATGACTCCGTATACAGCTTCTCCCGGAATCATAGTATCTGGCTATAATTCACCCAAAAGAAAAGGTATTCGTCATTCCGTCAGATCCTGCCTGCATTACCAGTAACATGTCCAACTAGATATCATAGCACTAGTATATCAGCCCTGATTTGGTTTTTCAATATTACTTTTTCACAAAATAAGTCTTAAAAAATTATGAACTCCGTACAATCGTCTATTTTTTCGCAGAGCTGTTTTTCTTTCTTCCTGTGCCGCCGCACGCCGGTTTTAAGATGTAAAAGCCGGGGGCTCTCTTGCGCGTGCACAGGCCGCTTGCTAGAATGGTTCTATCCTATCTTTTGCCGCCTGCGCAGGCTGTACCACCGCATTTTTGTCAGGCAGCAGTCAGGATGTACCCGAAAAATCTTTGCAAAGCAGGAGGGCATGGAGAGGTACGAAAGCTCAAACTATCTCTTGACAATCCCCCATCCGGTGTGTATACTACACATTATGAACAATGTTCATGTTGAGGTGATCGGATGAATCCAATGGCAACATCAAAAGCGAATATCCTGCAGATCAGCAGAAAACTCATCCAGCAAAACGGATGGGCCGGTGTCAACATCCGTTCGGTGGCTGCTGCCTGCGGAGTCTCGGTGGGCTGCATCTACAATTATTTTGAATCCAAGACCGACCTGTTGAGCGCCACGGTGGAAAGCATCTGGAACGATATCTTCCATCATCCGGAGGATGAGGCTGTCTTTCAGGACACCCTGTCCTGCGTCCGGTGGATGTACAAGCAACTGGAGTACGGCTGCCAGCGGTATCCGGGATTTTTCACCCATCATGCTCTGGGCTTTGTCCAGCAGGACACCGCCAATGGAAAGCAGCAGATGCATCGGGCCTGGCAGCACATTCTGGATGCCCTGTGCACGGTGCTGCGGAATGATACCAGGATCCGGGCTGACGCCTTCATAGCGGAGTTTACCGTTGAAAAATTTGCAGAAATGCTGTTCTCGCTGATGCTGTCCGCTCTGGTACGGCAGGACTTTGACCCCTCTACCGTGCTGGAGATCGTACGGCGGGCTGTCTACTGAAAAATGTCCCACAGATTTGTGGGAATTTTTTAAGTCTAAAGTGAACAGTGTTCAATTTGATCAGTGCTGCAGGATGAAAGTATCCTGTTCCCATATACTATATCATATTTTCTCCAATCCAATCTAAAAAGGAGCAAACCCTATGCGTGCAATCATTGAAACCGTTTTCGACATCTTCTATCTGGTCACCGTTCTCACGGTGGGCATCCGTATGATCCGCAGCAGCAAGAGCGGCTCGCAGTTCAAGCTGTTCGGCCTTATGGCTGTGGTGCTGGGTGCAGGTGATTCCTTCCACCTTGTCCCCCGTGCACTGGCACTGTGCACCACCGGTCTGGAAAACTACGCCGTTCCTCTGGGTCTGGGCAAGTGGATCACTTCCATCACCATGACCGTCTTTTACGTGCTGCTGTATTATGTCTGGCGCAAGCGCTACCATGTGGAGGGCCGGAAGGGTCTGACCATTGCCGTGTATGTCCTGTCCGCTGCGCGTGTGCTGCTGTGCATGATGCCTCAGAACCAGTGGCTCACCAACAAGACTCCCCTCGCCTGGGGCATCCTGCGGAACATTCCCTTCGCACTGCTTGGCCTGCTGGTCATCGTGCTGTTTTACCACAGTGCAAAGGAGCACAGCGACCGGGCTTTCCGCTGGATGTGGCTCACCATCGTGCTGAGCTTCGGCTTCTATATCCCCGTCGTGCTGTGGGCCGAAGTGAACCCGCTGATCGGTATGCTGATGATCCCCAAGACCTGCGCTTATGTGTGGACCGTCCTGATCGGCTACAACGCCATGAAGGCCGAGGGCGGTGCAGAAAACTAAGCTTGCGGTGCTGTCATCCTTCGACCGGACAGACATATGAGCAGTCGTGTAGTATTTGCTATGCGGCTGCTTTTTGTTTTAGAAAGCTGTGTGCGAATAACAAAAGGAGCTTGATCTTCAATGCAGGGAATATGCATTCCAGACGCAGACTTACACTGGAAGTCGGACGAAAAGTATGCTATACTCAAAAAGATGCATATTTTGATCATAGATAAGTAACCCGTGATTGGTGTGAGGACTGGCGATGATGAAAAAAAGAAAACTGGAATGGTGGCCGTTCGTGTTGTTTATAGGCCTGACCGTGTGTTTGATGCTCATGTGGTCCCTGCGTAAGGAAGGATGGTTTCTGGACGAGGTGTACTCCTATGGGCTGTCGAACAGTACAGAGGGCCCTTTTCTAACAGATCTGCACGCCGATTGGGAAAATGGAACTGTTTTTGACCGGGACGAGCTGATGCAATATGTTATGGTTGCAGAAAATGAGCGTTTTGATTATGCCACGGTCTATTACAACCAGACACAGGATGTGCATCCGCCATTATATTACTTTTTTCTGCACACAGTTTGCTCGCTGTTCCCCGGAAGCTTTACAAAGTGGACGGGCATTGGCTTAAATTTCGTCTTTCTTGGATGTACGTTGGCTGCAATGTATGCTCTGGCACTAGAACTGCTACATGATTCTAAAAAAGCTTTGTTTGCATGCGCGCTGTATGTCTTCAACCGGCAGGCTGTTACGCATTTTATGCTGATCCGGATGTATATGCTGCTGACATTGCTTACAGTTTTGCTGGCGCTGCTGGTTGCAAAGTCCCTTCACCGACCAAGCATCGGAAAAGATCTGGCAATTGGTGTTGTCATATATCTGGGTATGATGACACAGTATTTTTATGTGGTCTATGCGTTCCTGCTGTGTGCAGCTTATGATCTTTATCGGCTGCACGAGCGAAAGTGGAAAGAGATCTTTCTGTTTTCGATCCCGGCGCTTGCGGGTGTTGTCGGAATGCTGCTGTCTTTTCCGTCGTGGTATGCGCAATTGCATTCACAGGAAAATGTTTCTCTGGAGGCGACGGCCACTCATGTATTGGACCTGACACTGTATCCCATAAGAATGGGAACGATGCTAACGTGGCATACGCTTAATTTCTGGACGGGTGCGGTGATCCTTGCTGTAATGGTCATCGTGGCGATTTACAGAAAAATCGCGAGAAAAAGCCCGAAAAGCAAAACAGGTTTCACCACTGAATTCAAACTGATCACCGTTCCGGCCATCGTAGCAGTGCTGGTTATTTCGATTATCGCACCGTATCAGGTGATACGCTATTTTACGCATTTGCAGCCATTGGAAGCAATCTTTTTCAGCTGCGGTTTTTTTGACGTAACAGGGACGCTGCGGCGGAGAAAAGAAATTGCTATAGGCTTTTTGGCAGCAGCATTTCTGACAGCTGTTATCATAGAACCTGAGAATCTTTATCTTGGCGATAAAAAGCTGAATACGATGCTGGAAGCATATGCAAGTGATCCATGTATACTGGTCAGTGATAAAAGCAATCCGTCTATTACCTCACTTCTCCCGCAGCTTTTGTACTTTGCCAGTATCTGTGTAACAGATGATATTTGCAATGATATTTCGGAGAGCTACCGGACGGAGAAAACGGGAAACAAAGAAATGATCTTGGCAGTTGCAACCTACCCCGAAACGCAGATGACCGAGGATGAAGTGTACGAATTTGCCAAACAGGAAAATTACAAAACAGTAGAAAAAATTTCAGAAAAAGGTCTGGCAGTTATTTACCTGCTCCAAAAAGACGAATGAATGGAAAAGGAGAAAACGGGCGATATGTTAATCAGTCTGATCGTACCCTGTTATAATGAAGAAGAGGCCATGCCCCTTTTTTATCAGGAAGCGTGCCGCGTGGCAAAAAACATGAAAGAATCTCATAATGCAGACTTTGAGATCATCTTTGTGGATGATGGTTCAAAGGACGGCACTCTGCACACAGCGCGGAAACTGCACCGGCAGGATGATCGGGTACGATACATTTCCTTCAGCCGCAATTTTGGCAAGGAAGCCGGCATCTATGCAGGTCTGCAGGCAGCGAAAGGCGACTATGTGGCAACGCTGGATGCCGACCTGCAGGATCCACCGTCACTTCTGCCGGACATGCTGGACACGCTGCTGACCGGCGAATATGACTGTGCAGCTACCCGCCGCACGACCCGGGAGGGCGAACCACCGATACGCAGCTGGTTTGCTCATAAATTTTATCAAATCATCAACAAAATGTCGGATACTGAAATTGTAGATGGTGCCCGGGATTTTCGATTGATGAGCCGAAAAATGGTGGATGCCGTGCTGAGCATGAGTGAGTATAACCGCTTCAGCAAAGGCATTTTCAGCTGGGTAGGATTCCGCACAAAATGGTTCGATTATAAAAATGTGGAACGTGTGGCAGGCCAGACAAAATGGAATTTCTGGAGCCTGTTCAAATATTCCATCGAAGGCATCGTGGGTTTTTCTACCGCGCCACTGGTCATGGCGGCAGGCCTTGGTGTACTTTTCTGCGCTCTGGCATTCATCGGCATCATCTTCGTGATAGCGCGTGCACTGATTTTCGGCGACCCTACTTCCGGCTGGCCCAGTATGGTATGCATCGTTCTGCTGTGCAGCGGGGTGCAGCTGCTGTGTACGGGTATCGTGGGTGAATATCTGGCCAAGACCTATCTGGAAGTGAAGCACCGCCCAATTTACATCACTGCGGAGACAGAAGCAGACGAGGGGTAAGCTTTGGGATCAACTGTCGGCCCTAATCACAGCATTGATTCAGCTTATTCGCCCCTTTCGGTCAAAATACACACATTTCCGTGCATCAGCGGCAAATGTTTGTTAAACTATTATCTATCTTGCGACCTTGCAATGTGCACGGTTTTTGTTTATAATAGTATCGTAACGGGGCATGGCCCCCGAATGCGAGCGAAACTCTAGTTCAGACATTAAAACTTGAGAGGAGTTTATTACCATGGGTTTAGGTAAGAAGACGATCGACGATCAGAACTACTGCGGCAAGAAGGTGCTTGTCCGCTGCGATTTCAACGTCCCGATGAAGGACGGTGTCATCACCAACGAGAACCGCATCAACGCAGCTCTGCCCACCATCCAGAAGCTGGTCAATGATGGCGCAAAGGTCATCCTGTGCAGCCATCTGGGCAAGCCCAAGAACGGCCCCGAGGCCAAGTTCAGCCTGGCACCCGTTGCTGTGGCTCTGAGCGCAAAGCTGGGCAAGACCGTTGTGTTTGCAGATGACGACAATGTTGTCGGCGAGAACGCAAAGGCTGCTGTTGCTGCCATGAACAACGGCGACGTCGTTCTGCTGCAGAACACCCGTTTCCGCAAGGAAGAGACCAAGAACATGCCCGAGTTCAGCGAAGAGCTGGCTTCTCTGGCTGATGCATATGTTGACGATGCATTCGGCAGCTGCCACCGTGCACACTGCTCCACCGCAGGTGTCACCGACTTCATCAAGGATACCGCTGTTGGTTACCTGATGGAGAAGGAGATCAAGTATCTGGGCAACGCTGTGAACGATCCCGTTCGTCCCTTCACCGCTATTCTGGGCGGCGCAAAGGTCGCAGACAAGCTGAATGTCATCTCCAACCTGCTGGAGAAGGTCGATACCCTGATCATCGGCGGCGGCATGGCTTACACCTTCGTCAAGGCTCAGGGCTACGAGGTCGGCAAGAGCCTGTGCGATGATTCCAAGCTGGATTACTGCAAGGAAATGATGGCCAAGGCTCAGGAGAAGGGCGTGAAGCTGCTGCTGCCCGTTGATGCTGTCTGCATCAAGGACTTCCCCGATCCCATCGATGCTCCTGTTGAGACCACTGTTGTTCCTGTCACCGCGATCCCGGCTGACATGGAAGGCTGCGACATCGGCCCCGAGAGCATGAAGCTGTTTGCCGATGCTGTCAAGGCATCCAAGACCGTTGTGTGGAACGGCCCCATGGGCGTGTTCGAGAACCCCACTCTGGCAGCTGGCACTCTGGCAGTTGCTAAGGCTATGGCTGAGAGCGACGCTACCACCGTGATCGGCGGCGGCGACAGCGCAGCAGCTGTGCAGCAGATGGGTCTGGGCGACAAGATGACCCACATCTCCACCGGCGG
>ENA-UEPJ01000778-UEPJ01000778.1-human-gut-metagenome-genome-assembly--contig:-NODE-778-length-41927-cov-11.784038_pt1 | contig 41927 bp, 36 predicted proteins | sample MGYA00242890_ERZ507896 | MGnify/ENA primary metagenome ERZ507896 (study PRJEB26167, sample SAMN06115508) | human gut metagenome | host: Homo sapiens | place: China:Qinghai | collected 2015-08-20...
AGCCCCACCGCCAGTATCGGCGTTACGATCCCGCCCACCGCGTCGGGGATGGTGTGGGCAAGGAGCGTTTCTGTCAGTGCCGCATTGTCGTCGATCTGCTTGCGCAGCCGCCCCGTGAGGTTGGCGTTAAAGTACCCCAGAGGCAGGTCAATGAGATGGGCGGCCGCCGCCTTTCGCATATTTGTCGCCACCCGGAAGGCCGCAAGGTGTGTACACATGAGCCCGGCGAAATAGATCGCCGCGCTCAGAAGTGCCGCCGCCAGCGCGTACCAGCCGTAGCGGGTAAGCCCTGCCGGAACGCCGCCTCCCGGCGTTAAAATGCCTCTGGCTGCGTACCAGACAAAGACGAACGGGAAAATGCCGGCTGCTGCCGAAACGCCGGACAGCCCGCAGCCCAAGACGGACAGCCACTTATGCCCTCCGGCATACGCCAGCAGCCTGCCCAGCACCGGCGACTGCTTTTCTTTTTTCTGTTTGCTCATATTCCGTGTTCCTTTCTTGAAATATATAGATTTGTTGGAGGATGCGCCGCGCCAGTTAGAGACGACTAACTTGTGGTTATTTTTTTAAGGCTCATTCGAGCCTTAAAAGTCCGCTCCAGCCGGAGTGGAAAAAGATAGCCAGTTCATCGACGTATTTCATGGCTTCCTCTCTCGGCATATCGTGGACGATGGTTTCACACACCGCCGTAAAGTAAGCTCTTGTGATCATGTGATGAAGCTGACGGGTCATGCTCCCGGAGAGCATACCGTTTTTTCTGAGGAGGGCGTAGTATTCTTCGGATCGATCTACCTCCAGCTCTACCAGCACCTCGATGAAATCCGCATAGCCCGTTCCCTCCGCCCGGCAGAGGATCAGCTTGAATTCGTCGAAATGGTCGTACATGAACGCGACAAGCTCATGCAGGTGCTGGGTGGAAAGCTCCAAACTGTCTTTTGCTCTCCCCTCCGGAACAAGGTCAAAATAATCATCCTGTGCCGCCTTGAAGCGGGTGAGCAGTTCCTTTGCGGTCTCGCCCACAAGATCTTCAAACAGAGCGGTCTTATCCGGGTAGTAGCCGTAGAAGGCACCCTTCGTGAAGCCTGCCTCCGCGACGATTTTATTCAGAGATGCGTCCTTAAAACCTTTTTCCAGAAATTCTTTTTTTCCAATCTCAAGGATCTTCTTTTGAGTTTCCGCTCGTTCCATCTCCTACGCCTCCTGATATACCGATGGTATATACCGCTGGTATATTATAACCGAGCATATTGGGTTTGTCAATGAGAGTGACACATTTTATACTAAACACATATACCTTTGCTTGGAGGATTCGCGATATTCTTTTGCGCATAGAAGGGAGTTCATACAGCCATATATGGAATCTCCAGCGAAATGCCTGCGGCACTTCGCTGGAAAAGCACTTAAAACAGCAGCTATGGCTGATTTTTCGACTTGCCCGTCATCTCACCCATTCTATCACCGCAAAATACCCTTTGCAACGCAAATGGTTCATCGGAGCGCCGCCTGCGCGAGGCAATCTCTGACCGCTTCACGAATGGCATCGCTGGTAAATGTTGCAGATGAAACGGCATCCACATCCCAGGTCTGCGCCTCCACGATTTGGGAAGGGATCTCATCTATTGCGCGGTCTGAGATATTTACTGTTTCGCTGTGAGATAGGACATGTACAGACAATATGCTGCGCCCGTCAAACTCTACCTCTACGGTAACCGGACCGGAATAACCTTCAGCGGAAGCCGTATAAACGCCCGCCGTGTAGATGTCTCCCGATTTGCCGCATCCGGCGCACAGCAGCAGCGCACCCACCAGCACGGAGAGCAGCACTGATTGCACCCCTTTTTTCATGTGTTCGAACCTCCTGTTTTTTTGTTCTGCTCCGTTATCCTGAAGGGGAGGCATACCGGAACATTTAATACCGGATGTGTAATGACCTCCGCTTCTACATCAAAGATTTCCCGCAACGCCTGCCGGGTAATAACCTCTTGCGGCGTACCTGCGCTGTGCAGTGTCCCGTCTTTGATCGCCACCAAATAGTCGGAAAACATGATGGCATGATTTAAATCATGAAGAACCATTACGATGGTAACACCATTTTCCCGGTTGAGGCGGCGCAGAAGGTACAATATATCCAGTTGGTGCGAGATGTCCAAATAGGTCGTGGGTTCATCCAGAAACAGCAATCCTGTTTTCTGCGCCAACGCCATGGCGATCCATGCCCGCTGTTGTTGACCTCCCGAAAGCCTCTCCATTTCTCTATGTTCAAGGGAACTCATGCCTGTACTGGCAAGAGCCCACTGGATGATCTCCCGATCCTTTTCGCCGAGACCGCTTAGCGCCGACCTGTAAGGAAAACGCCCGTATTCCACAAGGTCGCCGACTGTGATGCCGGCAGGGGCTTGCGCTCCCTGCGGCAGCAGCGCAAGTCTCTGGGCAACACGCTTTGTCGGCATTTCGTGGATCGCTTCGCCATCAAGGTATACTGCGCCGGAATCCGGGGAAATGATCCGGCACAGTGTCTTCAGTATGGTGGATTTTCCAGAGCCGTTGGAGCCTATCAAGGTGGTTATGCTGCCTTCAGGGATTTTTAAGTCAAGCCCCCTGAAGACGGCCTCCCCGTTATATCCGGCAGACAAACCCTTTGCCTGCATACGTGAAAGCATAGACGTCCTCCCTTAAAAATACCTGCGGAGCAGGAACAGAAAATACGGAGCCGAAAGCACGGAGATCACGATACCAACCGGGATCTCCCTCGGCTGAAAGGCAGACCGTCCCAGCGTGTCTGCCAAAAGCAACAGCAGTGCCCCCAGCAGCATGGAGGCGGGCATAAGGGCGTGGTGTCTGCCTCCGATCAGCCTTCGTGCCATATGCGGCGCTACCAGTCCCACAAAACCGATCCCTCCGCTGACGGCAACGCAGGCAGAGGTAAGAGCCACCGATGCAATCAGGAGCAGTCTTATCTCCCTCTCTACGGCTATCCCCAGAGAAATGGCCGTATTCTCTCCTAAGAGCAGAATATCCAGTATGTTCGACTTTGTAAGAAGAAAAGGAACCAGTATGAGCATATAGGGCAACAGGGCAAGAACCTGATGCCAGCTCGTTCCCCAAATATTTCCTGCCAGCCATCTTGCCACGAGCTGATAGCTGCTGTTGTCCATGTTCGCGGCCATGATCAGCATAACCGAAGAAAATAAGGACGCAAGACCGATGCCGCCCAACAGAAAATATATTGGGAGGAGTTTTCCGTTCCTCTTTGCAAAAAGATACAGCAGTCCCGTTGTGCAAAGCCCGCCCGCTATGGCAAATATCGGCTGGTATGCCATGGTACGTATATGCAGTGCAGGGAAAAATGTCAGGAACAGCATAACGGCAAATCCCGCCCCTGCGTTTATGCCCAATATCCCCGGATCGGCCAGCGGATTACCCGTGACAGTCTGCATAACGCATCCGGCAAGTGCCAGACCCATCCCACATAGAACGGCGAGGACGATCCTCGGAACGCGAAACTGCGCTACGACTACGGAGGTTCCCTCCATATGCGGTTGGAATATGCTGTGAACCGCAGTCGAGAAGGGAATTCTTGCGTAACCACTGTTAACGGATAAGATAGCCGTAGCTACAATCAGGATAAGAAGACCGTTGAGGATAAGGAGCTGCCTGGTTTTCTTTTTCATAAGACCATGCCCTCCTTCCTGAAAGTAAGCGCAAAAAAGACGGGCACGCCGAGGATGGATACCAGTGCGCCGACAGGCGTATCAAAAGGGGCGTTTATCATGCGTGCCGCAATATCCGACAGCACCAGCACAACGCCGCCCATGAGCGCAGACACGGGAACCAGCCTGCGGTAATCACCGCCCACAAGAAGTCGGGATATATGCGGTACGATAAGACCGATAAATGCGATGCCTCCCACGAGCGATACACTGGCTCCCGCAAGCAGCAACACCACAAGCATACCGAAAAGCCTGACTGTGCGGACATTTACACCCAAGCTGGCGGCGCTATCTTCTCCCAGTGCCAAAGCTGATAGCCGGCTCGATAAAAGCAAACCAAGCGCACCGGCTGAGAGAATCACCGGGGATAGCATTTTCAAGCTTTGCCATGTCACACCGGACAAACTGCCCGCACTCCAGAAAGAAAGGGATTTCACGATTCCAAACGCCAGAGAAACCGCCTGACTCAACGCGGTAAGCAGAGCTGATACAGCAGCACCTGCCAGAATGAACCGGAAAGATTCGGACCTATGTTTGCCAGCGCCGAAACCGTAGACCATGAATACCGCAAGAGCGGCTCCGGCAAAGGCGGCGCATGTTTTCACGATGTCTGGTGCGGCGGGAAACAGAATTGCGGACAGTACAACAAAAAAACTGGCTCCCGCATTGATCCCCAGAAGACCGGCGTCTGACAGGGGGTTTCTGGTAATTCCCTGCATCACAGCGCCGGAGAGAGCGAAGGCCATTCCTGTCAGCCCGGCAGCCAGCGCCCTGGGCATACGCATTTCCAACATAATCATTCCAACGCCGGAAGCCTTAGCGGGGGACATAACCGTTTCCGCAAAGACCTTGAAGCCACCGCCGGCAATGCCGGAGCAGACGGAGAGAACCATTGAGAACCCAAGCATCAGCACCAATGCGGCAAGAATAATCAGAAAAGCCGGCGCGGAGCGTTTGTATCTCTCTTGTCTCTGCGATATTCCTGCAACCGCGCCTGTTTCCTTACTCAACGTCCCCATGGTTCAGAATCGCGTTTGCGAGTTTTTCCAAATAGAGTTCCTTTCCCATCGCCGTAAAAGCCATATTATACTGATCCTCATTGATACCAAAGTAAACGTTGCCGGCTTTGACCGCTTTCATATTCTTCCACACGGCAAGGTTCCCCGTGTCTCCAGCTTTGCCGTCGTCGCTAAAAAAGAAGATGTGATCTGCATCGATCAGGGAAAAGTATTCCGCATCGACCACTTCACCCCAGACATTCTCCGGTACACCGGCTGATGGTGTGAGTTTCAGCTCATCGTAGACAAGCTCACCCGGCCCGCCGCTGCGATAGATGTAATAGGAACCAAAATGAACGGAATTGGCCTCCAATACAGCAAAGGTTTCGTCCCCAATCATATCCCTGATTCTCGCCGCAAGCTCCGCAGCTTTGGCGTCGTAGTCGGCAAGCCATTTTTCTACGGCTGCTTCTTTATCAAACCACTGTCCCAGCTGCTGAAATCTTCCACGCCAGTTAACATAGCTTATGTCATCGTCGATCATGACCGTGGGAGCAATAGCTGCGAGTTGTTCATAAACCTTCTCATGGCGAATATTCATAATGATCAGATCGGGCTTTAACTCCGCAATCTTTTCGAGATTCAGGTCTCCGGTAGAAGAAGACCCGGAGTAATTGCCGACAACCTCAATACCTCTTTCGGCAAAAAGCGTTGTCAGATGTTTGGGGACAGACACCCCATCGAACATGCTGGTATTAGCCGAGGCGATAACCTTCATATCCAGAATAAGAAGTTCCTCTGTCAAGCCAGCTACATCAACGATGCGCTGTGGATTTGCCGGGATGGCAACCTCGCCCTTCATATCCGTTACCGTGACGGTATCCGAAACCGATCCCTGCGGCGTGGTATCCGTTCCAGCACAGGCTGCAAGAGCAAACACAAGCACAAGGCACAACATGAGCATTGCGAATTTTTTCATTCTGATGACCTCCTGAGTAATAAATCTTTAGTTAGAGCAAGCTAACCAACGGGCGCGCATAGCGAAATAACAGAACAGCTGAGTCTTTTAACCGTGTGGGGTTAACCTTTTCTAACCGCCTACCATTATACAGTCGGCGAAAGGAAAAATCCCCCCGAAAACGCCATGTCTTTCCCCTAAAGCGCCATGATGCTCAGTGCAGTAATAGAATAATTCATAAAGCTATGCTATAATCAGAATCGTTGCTCAATAGACAAACCGAAAGTTATGGAGGTGTTTTTTTGCGAGTATACAAAAGTAAAGAAGAACTCAAAGCTGAAATCAATAAAACATTTGAGAAGTATATTTCGGAGTTTGACAGCATACCAGAAGCCTTAAAAGATAAAAGGGTTGATGAGGTTGACCGAACCCCGGCAGAAAACCTTGCCTATCAGGTGGGTTGGACAACATTGGTTCTTAAATGGGAGAAAGATGAAAGAAGGGGACTTCAAGTAAAGACGCCGTCAGACGAATTCAAATGGAATCAACTTGGCGAGCTGTATCAGTGGTTCACGGATACCTACGCTCATTTGTCTCTTCAAGAGTTGAAAGCCGAACTGAACGAAAATGTCAAGTCTATCTGCGCAATGATTGATTCGCTCAGTGCGGATGAATTATTTAAGCCGCATATGAGAAAATGGGCTGATGATGCTACAAAAGCAGCTGTATGGGAAGTTTACAAGTTCATTCACGTTAATACTGTTGCTCCTTTCGGAACTTTTAGAACTAAGATCAGAAAATGGAAAAAGGCGGCACTGTAACTTCCGGTTCATCAAGCCAATATGCCCTTAAAACACGAGCGGCGGGACAGACTCTATCTGTCCCGCCGCTCTGCTTTTTCAGCGGCCAAGGTTCTGCTTGTGTGTCCTGCGAATGGTTGACTCCGCCCAGCACTAACATCGATGTGTATGTCGCTGCTGAGCAACTCACATTTCAAATGATATAGCTTCCACTGGACAAGCTCGTCCCAAAAACGCGCTGCATACTATTCCTGTTTTTCAAAGGAAGCTGCAATCTTTGTAATTTTCATCCAAGTAACCATAAAAGAATACACCTATTCCTTTGCTTTTATGTTTCAGAATGGTAAGCTCCTCTTATATTCGCTCGGAGTGCATCCAAACTTTTTTCGGAAGGCGTCGCTGAAATGGCTGATGTTGCTGTACCCCACCAACCCTGCTATGTCTTTCACCTGAGCGTCGGGCGCAGACAACAGTTCGCAGGCGTGCTCCATGCGGCGATTTAACATATATTGATATATGGTGATTCCATAGTGCTTTCGGAATATCTCACGGAGTTTAGATTCACATATAAAGTGCTGTCTGGAGAGCTCCGCGATGGTCACGGATTCCAGAAATCCCTCATCTATCTGTCGCCTGACCCGAAGTAACGCCTCGCTATCCGCCCAGCTCAACGACCCCTTCACAGCAACAGAATTCTGATCCATCATCTCGTTCGCAAAGGCTGCAACAAGTTCCAGTATCTTTCCTTCCTGATACAATGACTTTGCACAGTCATTATAATTACACTGCAATATCTGGCGTATTGTGGTTTCTATGGTAGCGGTGATTCTATGTTTTGGTGGGGGTTTTGTCCCGTCAAAGACGGCACAAACCTTTTTCTCCTGCAAACCATCCATCACAGACCGAAATCGGCAGGGATGCAGGTTCAGCCCGACGCCTACATATCTCTGTCCTGCCTCATAGGTGTTTTCCGCATCAAACAGCCCGCTGCCATATACGCAGCAATTTCCCTTTTCTAACAACGTTTTTTTGTTTCTGGCCGAAGACTTCCACTCCAACGCATCGGAAAGAGAGAAAATGACGGAAAAAGAATCCTTGTACACCTGCTCCCGCAATACTGTGTCCCTGTAAAACATTACATCGCAGATATACATCTCGATATTGGGGCACGGTGAAATATAGCGGAAATATCCTTCTCCAATATCGCTTGGCAAAGCAACCTGCTTGTCTTTCATAATACCGCAAAGCTGCTGCATTGCGGGGGAGAAAAAGTCGTTGCGCTCCGTTTGCCCATGAAGAAAATCATATTGTGCTTCTTGCATACCAGGCCACCTCCTCCGACACATGATTAGACACTTTTATGCAAATTGGTCCATTCCACTTTTCCAGTTCTGCGCATGGGTTAGCCTGCTCTAACCGGCGGATGAAAGAAAAGGCAACCTGCCTGTACGCAGTTTGTCTCAAATCCGACGGCACAGCCCTATAAAAAATATGATACCATAAGCGCGCAGGGATTTCAATGTAGAACACCAGACATTCCTGCTTTTCCTCGAATTTTCCGTTTGCCCAATGTCATCCGTGTGCCGAGAAAGAAGGCCTCAGTACTTTCAGCGAAAGATTCAATCGTTTCCAACACGTTTTCTTATTCGGCTTTACGTCTACTCGACGCAAATACTTTCTGTCACCTATATTGGGATTCTTGAGCAAAAGCTGACCGCCGAGCGGAAAAAGCTCTCCCGCCGCTATTCCGCGCTGAAAGACGAGGTAAAGGAAGCGGAGCAGATACAGAAGGGCGTTTACAGTATCCTGCGGGAAGAAAACCGCAAAGAGCAGCCTGCGCACAAGCAAGACCTTGAACGATGGAAAACGGCCACGCAGAGAGTAAAATGCCCTGCGTGGCCGACTGCTTTATGCCTCTCACATCATAACAGAACCAACGGCTTGATAAGGTCAGCAGGCTTGTCCTTCATCAGCATAAGTGCGGGTTCCACATTTTTCAATCCATGGAACTTGTGCGTAATGAGCTTTTCGGGATGAATGCGACCGGTCTGAACCAAACGAGCCAGTTTCTCCGAACGTAATCTTCCACCGGGCATTAGCCCTCCGACGATCTTTTTATGTCCCATCCCGCAGCCAAGCTCAATGCGAGGAAGCCCGATGGTGTCTCCTTCTCCGAGGTAATTGACATTGCCAATCACCCCGCCTGGCTTCAACATTTGGATGGCCTGAGAGAATGTATTATTGTCGCCTCCGGCAACAATAATACGATCCACACCTTTGCCGGACGTTTTCTCCATGATCTGCTCTACAATGTCACCCTCCCGATAGTTGATGATGGCTGTGGCGCCAAATTCCAAAGCAAGTTGGGCGCAATTCTTTCGCGATCCCACCGCATAAATATCGGCCGCCCCGCGAATGGCTGCGGCAGCAACAGACATGAGACCGACCGGACCAATACCAATCACAGCTACGGTGTCGCCAAACTGAATATCCGCTAATTCCGCTCCATGAAATCCGGTGGGAACCATACCCTGTGTGCCGATTATTTCCTGCATCCCTAAGCACACGGTAATCGCGAAAGGCTCACGCTGCATCACCGCTCTTGATGTAGGCGGCAAGAATGGCAATAAACTCCGAAGGAGGAGGCTCCCGCTTCAAGGGATACTTCGTGATGGATCTCAGGGCTTCTCTTTCTGTTTCCCATACCCGATCCACCGCAACGCAGACGCTGCGCTTCACGTTGAAAATACAGGTGTGATAGTGTCCGGCGACCGCCGGATACAGCCACCGCTCAGCAAGCATCGTCCGATCAGGCCTCTGGGTCGTCAGATATACCGCATACGAGACATGAAAAAACCAAGCGCTATCAGCTCTCAGACCGAGCCCGCGCAAAAGCCCATATATTTCTCCAATGTCCACGGAGCATTACGCCACCTCTCTGTCCTCAACTTTTTCGATCTCATCCCGAAGGGGAGATAAAAGCTCCTTTATCTCCCCTTCCTCCAGCATGAGCAGCAGGAACACCAGTGCAACAGCAGAAAAGCAGTATATGCCCCGCTCCAAATCGCTATATGCCCGCCCGGTGATACGAAGCTTCTCCGCCATCTGCTCCTGTGTCAGTCCCCTGCGTTTTCTCAAAGTGCCGACATATTCCGAGAAGAATTTTCGGAGTATTTCTTTATATGGATTCATGTGCTGAGACCTCCGTTTCGACAGATTTCTGCATCTTCTGCAAAAATCTTATCCCATCACGAAGTGCGCTTCCATGTAGCGCACTTCGTGTCTCCTTAGAAACCGAGGGCAACGGTCAAAGCCATCCGTTTGTACCGTGGCCGGAATACAAGAAGCGCAGCCGCAGATGCTCTCTGCGACTGCGCTTCTATCCGTCCTCAAGACTTCGACCTCACACAACACCATATTGTCGTCTAAGTAGGTGACGATGCTCTTTTTTGAGGCATCAGGCGGCCGGGCGAAACCAAAATCGGTGCCTACTCCGCGCAGAACTCAGCCACCAGCGCATCCATCTGTGCCTCACTGGTTTGGTTCAGTGCGCCGCGCAACAGCAAGAATAGGAGCAGCACTGCCGCTGCCGTCAGCAAAAGCAGAAGCAAATGCAGCCCGCGAAAGGGCGTTATAGAAAACTCGTTCATTTCACACGCCGGAACGTCTTTCCGGTCTTCTCCTCAAGAAATCGTTCGAATTCCTCCACCGTCCCGCCGGTAAGAGTACGCTTATCCAGAGGCTGCGCATAGCGTTTTTTCATCAGAAAGATGATGTAGTCCTGCGACTCAGCCAGTGCGTCGATCAGCTCGTAGCGGAAGGTGGAGGTGGTGGCCGCCGTAACGACAGTATAGGAATCCTCGCCGAACACAACATGATAGTCCTCTGTGCCTGCCAGCGTGTTTTTGCAGGCGATCATTCCATTGAATCGATCCTGAAACAGCAGAACGGACAGCAGCATCACCTCTACCAGCAGGGAAATCACCGTACGGGCATCGAGCGTAAAAGGCTCTCCGTCGAATGGGATCAGCAGCAATGCGTTGATGAAAAAGACGCTCCAGCCGAAAACGGCCCAAAGGATGCTGCGTTTTCGCCGCAGCACCTTGCGCATCGCGCGGGCGGCTATGGTCATAGATCGATTTGTGATGTCGCTGTGAATTTCAAATGTCATACATCTTCTCCTTGTAAATAACTCTGCATCCGCAGGTTTTGCGGTGCATTGCAGCCGCCCTCGGACGGCAGAAGCTCCCGCTTGCTCATTTTACCATGTCGAAAATAAAGTCCATGTTAAGTTCCTAAATCTCTAACGGGTCATCTCGAATGTAGAGGCATCAAGACACACATTGAAAAGCCGCTCCTCTAATGCGCCGCCCTATCCTCCTGTGATAAATCCAATATCATCTGACTCAGCAATGATAAGGATTCAGTTCAAGCACATTCATAATGCCGCTGCCAGACGGATTTTGGTATAGTAGAGCCTTGTAGGGGCGGAAGTGTTCCTCTTTTCCGGAAGACAAGCAAAAGCTTTCTGAAGCTGTTGCCGCACGCTGCAGCGTGACGGGAAGCGGTAAATAGCACTTTTTGCAGCTTTTCACCCACTTTTAACGGTTTTAATTGCAAACTATTCCCTGTATAATGACCTCGTAAGACAGTTTTGACACCACAACATCTATTTTGAATGGAGGATCAACTTGAGAAGATTTGTTTTTGTTTCGCTTATCTGCGTAAGCATTCTCGCGATGACAGCCTGTGGCTCTACCAGAGCGACCACACCCACCCCGGGAAGTAACGGTACGGCCGTTGAGCAAGGAGTGCTGCGTGTTGCAGCACTCTATGACATCAGCACCATGGATGTTTCGCAGACCACAGACGACTACATGGTGCCTATGAACGTATTTGACCGCCTGTTTGAGTCTGAGGTTCAATCTGACGGCAGTACGGCCATCGTTTCCAGCCTCTGCGAGAGTCATATGGTTTCTGACGATGGTCTGACCTACACCTTCACGCTGAAAGACGGGATCGTCTTCTCCAACGGCAATGCATTGACTGCCGACGATGTCCAGTACACGTTTGAGCGGCTTCTGACTGCCGGCGGTGTGAACGACGATATTCCTCTTGAGGTCGTCGGTGCTGAGGCTCTGCAAAACGGCGAGGCCGACACACTTGAGGGCTTTGCCGTAATCGACGATACACATTTTTCCATCACGCTCAACACCGCGAACGCAGGTTTCCTTGCAGAGCTCACCTCTCCTGCTATGTCCATTGTGGATAAGGAAACCGTAGAGAGCGTCGCCAATTTTGGTTTAAGCTGCGAGGATACCGTCGGTACCGGCCCCTATAAGGTAACGGAATGGGTCGTAAACGACCATTTCACCCTTGAATACAACGACAAATACTGGGGAGATGTACCGTCCGTAAAGAAAGCGATCGTCTCCATCATTCCCGACCCCTCCACCCAGAACCTCATGTATCAGAATGGCGAATTGGACATCATTGACCTTGAGGCTCTTGATTCCAGCATTGTCGAGGCCACCTATAAAGCGCAGTACGCCGACAAGCTTGTTGTCAGCTCTCGGGTGGGACTTACGTACTTTGCACTCAACGAGAACAATCAGTACCTCTCTGATGTCAACGTGCGCAAGGCACTGCAGATGGCAGTTGATGCCGACACTATCGTTTCCTCCATCTACGCTGGGAACGCCATGGTCGAAAACGGCATTATTCCTAAGGGCGTCTGGGGCTTTAACAAAGATCTCACACGTTCCGCTTACGATCCCGAAGGTGCGAAGGCACTTCTTGCCGATGCAGGCTACGCCGACGGCGAGATAAGTTTCGAGCTTTCCATGGACTCCTCCGCCTCCAGCAATCTTCAGCTCGTCTATCAGGTCGTGCAGCAGAACCTGCAGTCGATCGGTATCAATGCTGGGATAAAAAGCTATGACGAGTCATCCTGGCTCGACCTGCGTAAGTCCGGCGAGATGGACTCCTTCATCGCCACATGGACGATGGACTATAATGATCCCGCCAACATTATGTACACCTTCTTCGGCAGTGCCGCCAAGACGCGCATCCGCAGCTTGAACTACTCTGACACCGAGGTCATGGCGCGTGTTGCCGCAGCCTCCGGCATCACGGATGACGCCAAGCGCATGGCAGAGTATCAGGCGCTTGAAAAGAAGATCGTCGTCGATGATGCCGCCTGGGTTCCGCTTCTGGGCAGCACCCATCTATTTGCGATTGGTGATCGCGTCGAGAGCTTTATCCCCTACTGGGCAGGGTTCAGCAACTTCTACGTTAATGACGTAACACTCAAGTAATTAAAAATACATGTCAACGCGCAGCAGGACACCCGATATTTCGGGTGTCCGCGCTGTGTATTCAGGAGGCTGAGTTTTTGGCAAGAAACATACTCAACCGCGTCATTCAAGCCGCGATAGTAATGCTTGGCGTGGCGCTGCTTATCTTCATAATGCTTCGCATCGTACCGGGCAACGCTATTGTCACGATGATGGGTGAGCACGCAAAGTTAGAGACGATCGAGCGCATGACACGCGAGCTCGGGCTGGATCAGCCGATATACGTACAGCTTTGGCGTTACATATCCGATGCTGTGCGCGGTGACTTCGGCACGAGCTACTCTCTCAACCGCAGTGTGACGGAGCTTATCGGTGCGGCATTCCCCAACACCGTTCACCTCGCGCTTGCGGCAGCGCTCATCGCGTGGGTGACTGGTATAGCCTGCGGTATAATCGCCGCTGTGAAAAAAAACGGGATACTCGACCGGCTCTTCATGGGCATGTCTCTGCTTGGTGTATCTGTACCAGTTTTCATGGTGGCAATGGTGCTGCAATACCTTCTGGCGTATAGGCTTAACTGGCTCCCCATCTCCGGCGTGGATAGCTGGACCGGATACATTCTCCCCGCCATCGCCCTCGGTTGGAATAGTGCAGGCAGTATTGCACGCCTCACACGCTCTACTCTGCTGGAGGTCATGCAGGAGGATTATATCGACACCGCACGGGCCAAGGGTCACCGTCAGATCGGTGTTATCATCGTGCATGCGCTGAGAAACGCACTGCTGCCGGTGATAACAATGATGGCAGTACAGCTTTCCTCTCTTCTCTCAGGTGCTGTGATTTGCGAAACGGTGTTCTCTGTCAACGGCATAGGCCGTCTGCTTGTGCAGGCAATTGAAGGGCGCGATATTCCGCTCCTGCAGGGGACAATACTCTTCTCAACGCTTCTTGTCATCCTCGGCAACCTTGTGGCCGACTGCCTGTATGCCGCACTTGACCCACGCATAAGTAAGGAGGTGTGAGCATGAGGAAATCTCCCGAACTTCCAAACGAACTGTGCGCACAACTTGGCGAGGCGGAGACCTTTGCCTCTGCTGTAAAACGCCTGTGGCGGGAAAACAAGCTTGCCGCAGCTTCCGCCATTGTGATACTACTGTTTATCCTCGCTGCAATTCTTGCGCCGGTACTCACACCCTACACCTTTGACAGCATGGACCTGCACAACCGCCTTGCCCCACCGTCGCGTGCGCATCTGCTCGGTACGGACGAGGCCGGGCGGGATGTTCTGACACGGATGCTGTACGGTTCACGGGTGTCGCTGCTGGTCGGCATAGTACCGACTGTGATTTCCATGCTTGCCGGAGCGATACTTGGCATAATCGCCGGGTACAATGGTGGGCGGACGGACGCCGTGATCATGCGCATTGCGGACGTCATGCTGGCGTTCCCGTCGATGTTCCTCGCAATGGCGATAATGTATACTCTCGGTGATGGGATGATCAATATTTTCCTTGCCCTAGCACTCGTCAACTGGGCGAGCGTTGCGCGCATCGTGCGTGCGGAAACGCTTAAGCTCAAGGAGACGGAATTTGTAGAGGCGGCACGCTCCATCGGCGTGGGGAAGCTGGTGATCATGCTCCGGCATATTTTTCCAAATTGCGCACCTTCACTTATCGTACTCTTTACGCTCAACATTCCCTCCGCTATTCTTTCAGAGAGCTCACTAAGCTTTCTGAGTATCGGTATAAAACCTCCGCAGGCCTCATGGGGACTGATGGTAAACGCCGGGCGGCAGTTCCTTTATAGCCAACCCTGGCTTAGTCTATCGCCGAGCGTCGCCATTATGGTTGTCGTACTGGCGTTCAATTTTCTTGGTGACGGCCTGCGCGACGTACTCGACCCGCATCTTAAAAACCAGTAAGGAGGAAGAATAATGGACAACGCGACCGTGCTGTGTGTTGAGCATCTATGTACCAGCTTCTTCACACAAAATGGCGAGATCAAAGCCGTTAATGATGTGTCCATATCCGTTCCGCGCGGGAGAATAATCGGCATTGTTGGCGAGTCTGGCTGCGGGAAGAGCATGACGGCGCGCTCCATCATGCGGCTTCTACACTACCCGGGCAGAATCGTCGGCGGCAGTATAAAGCTTGCGGGTAAGGAGCTGTTGGAGCTCTCTGAGCATGAGATGTCCACTGTGCGCGGCGAGGAGATAGGCATGATTTTCCAGGAGCCTATGACGAGCCTTAACCCTGTGATGCGTGTTGGACTTCAAGTGCGTGAGACGTTGCTGCTGCACCGTAAGATCTCGCCGCGGGAGGCAAAGGCAGAGGTTCTGCGCATATTCCACAAGGTCGGCATATCCGAACCGGAACGGCGTTATAACTGTTATCCGCATGAGCTGTCCGGCGGACTGCGCCAGAGGGTGATGATCGCGATGGCAATGATATGCCGGCCCAAGCTCGTCATCGCCGATGAGCCAACCACGGCATTGGACGTGACCGTCGAGGCACAGATACTCCAGCTCATGCGTGCGCTGCGCAATGAAACAGGCTCCGGCATTGTCATCATCTCACACAATCTCGGTGTCATAGCACAGCTGTGCGACTACGTTTATGTGATGTACGCCGGCCGCGTTGTGGAGCAGGCGGATACGTTTGATCTATTCGCCCACCCCATGCACCCCTATACCGCAGGTCTCATGGCTGCCGTCTCCTCGCTTGCACGCGGCAATGGTGCGCTGGAGATCATCCCCGGCACTGTTCCTAATCTACTGCTTCTGCCAGTGGGGTGCAGCTTTTCTCCGCGCTGCGCCAAGTGCGGTACGCACTGCGGCGATGTCGTGCCGGAGCTAAGGGAGGTGTCTTCCGGTCATCTTGTGCGCTGTATCAACATACCGGAGGTGCGCCTATGAACGAAATTCTGCTTGAGGCCAAGGGACTGACAAAGGAGTTCACTCTGAAAAACAGGAAAAAAGTACACGCCGTTTCCGACGTGTCACTTGAGATATTCAAGGGTGAAACGCTTGCCCTTGTGGGTGAGTCCGGCTGTGGCAAATCAACACTTGGACGAACGCTTATCCGGCTCATAAAGGCAACTTCCGGCGAGATAACATTCGGCGGAGTGGATATCACCTCACTCCGCGAGAAGGACTTCGGCCCATACCGTCGCCGTATGCAGCTCATATTTCAGGATCCCTACGCCTCCCTTGATCCGCGCATGACCGTGCGTGACATTGTGGCGGAGCCGCTGAAAACGCACAAACTCTGCCACACAAAGGAGGAAATGACCGAACGCGTGCTCTCGCTTCTGCGCGATGTCGGCATCCCGGAGGAGTTCCTCTTCCGCTACCCCCACCAGTTCTCCGGCGGGCAACGCCAGAGGATAGGTATTGCACGCGCCATCGCCCTCGACCCGGCACTCATTGTCTGCGATGAGCCGGTCTCCGCACTCGATGTTTCGGTGCAGAATCAGATACTCAACCTTCTTCGTCAGCTCCAGCATGAGCGCGGGCTGAGCTATCTGTTCATCAGCCATGATCTGTCCGTTGTGCGCTTCATCTCCGACAGAATATGCGTAATGTTTCTCGGGCGGTTATGTGAAATCGGGCGTACAGCAGAGGTTTATTCCGCACCGCTGCACCCATATACACGTTTTCTCATCAACGCCATTCCCAAGGCTGACCCAGCCGCACGCTTTGAGGAAAAGCCGCTTCTGACAGGGGAGCTGCCAAGTCCCACTGACCCACCGCCCGGCTGCCGTTTTCACACGCGCTGCCCTTACGCAACAGAGCGCTGCCGCCGCGAAGCACCGCAGCTGCGCCCTGTCGCTGGCCGCCTTGTTGCCTGCCACCGTGCAGAGGAACTGCGCCGATAGCGAATCGTCGCAGAGCGATGAGCTTCGCGAAAGAAGCGGCGGCGTTTAAGGTCTTGTACTTGGCGGATGACATCTGCGTTTATCTCCCCATCGGGAGCGTGATCTCAAACACAGCGCCGGTGTCCCCGTTGTAAGCGCGGATGGTTCCCTTGTGCAGGTGGATGATCTCCTTCGTCAAGGCAAGGCCGATGCCAGATTTGCCGCTTTTCCCCATGTAGAAGCGCTCAAAGATGTGGGGCAGGTCTCCCTCGGCAATGCCATCCCCATCGTCCTGTATCCGGATTATCACATTCCGTTTGTCGGGCCAGCAGGTCAGGCGCAGCTCGCTGCGGGCATACCGCAATCCGTTGGTCAGGATATTCGTGACCGCCCTGCGGATCTGCGTGTCATCGCATTTGACCATGATGGGTTCTTCAGGGAAGTCCGGCGCGATGGTAATGCCGCTGGCAGCGGCTGCCGGTTCCACGGCGCGTATGCTGTCGTAGAGCAGTTCTCGAATATCCGTTTCGGAAAGGGTAAGCGGCTGCCGCCCCATATCGATTTTTGAGATGTCAAGAAGCTCGTCCACCAGCCCCGTCATGCGGTCGCTCTCCGCCAGAATCACCTCCGCCGCGCTGCCTGTGTCCATCACGCCCGCCTGTATGCCCTCCGCATAGCCCTGTATCGCCATAAGCGGCGTTTTCAGCTCGTGGGAGGCATTCTGGAAGAAGGTCTGCTGCCGCTCCGCCTCCTTTTCGATGTCACGGCCGAAGCGGAAGCCCAGCAGGCACATAACGGAGGAAATTGCCAGCAGCACCCCAAAGAACGCCCAGTTCAGCGTCACGATATAGCGGGTGATAGGCCCGATATCTATGTACATGATATAGGAATACGGTTTTTCCGAATTGCCGTAGTCCTCCTGCACGGGCATGAAGATCAGGTGGTGCTTGTCTGCCTTGAAGTCGTGGCATCGATTGGGCGCAACAGACCGTTCACTGCAATACGCCAGCAGCTTTTTCTCCAGCCGATAGGTGTCCTGGCTCCATGTGTTGGGCTGGTAGCCGTTCTCCAGCTCAAGAAACACAATGCTGGGCGTGAAGAAATGTTCCTCCGCCCCGTCGTCCCAATCGTCATCATACACCTCGCCCTCATAGGTGTAAGGAATGGTGCGATTCTCATACTGCGCCTCATTGCGCAGTGCCTTTTCCGCCTCGCTTACAAAGTGGGCGGGGATCACTACGTTCACCGCCAGCATGAAAAGGGCAAAGAGAAGCAGTGCCGCACCGAGGATCAGATACACGATCCGCAGCTTGATGTTCTTCATGTGCGCTCCGCCTCCTTCAGCTTATACCCAAAGCCCCATATTGTGCTTACGCTGACAGTGCTGCCTGCTTGCAGCAGCTTTTTCCGAATACGGCGCAGGGTTTCATCGGTCACGCGGGTCTCCACCTCCGAGTCGAAGCCCCATACTGCGTTAAGCAGCTCCTCACGGGAATAGGCTTTTTCCGGCTGCTTCAGCATATAGCTGAGCAGCCGCAGCTCGGTTTGGGTCAGTGCAACAGGTGTATTCCCGCAAAAGACAGCATTTTCCGTAGCGGAATAGCGGAGATCCCCATAGCGCAATTCATCTACTGCCGCCGCTGTTTTCCCCCTGTCCATCTCCACCCGGCGCAGCAGGGCTCTCACCTTCATGAGCAGTATGGTGGGGCGAAAGGGCTTGGTGAGATAATCGTCGCTGCCCTGACTGATGCCCATAACGTAGTCCAGCTCGCTGTCCTTGGCTGTAAGCAGGATGATGGGAATGTCGGAAACAGCGCGAAGCTCCCGGCACACGGTAAGGCCGTCCGTGCCGGGCATCATAATGTCCAGTATGACCAGCTCCGCAGGCTCCTGACGGAATGCCTCCAGCAGCGCGTCGCCGTTTTCAAAGGAGCGCACGGTATATCCGTCACTTGCCAAAAAACTATGGAGCAGTTCCCGGATGCTCTTTTCATCGTCTGCCAAATAGATGGAATGTCCCATGGTGACCTCCTTGAAAGCAGCGCCAAATGCTGCGCACAGGCGCAGCATCGGCGTCGTATTTAGTTAATCATATCAGAAAACCTCTTTGCCGTCAAAGGGGGCAGATGCCGCTTTCGCAGCCGGTATTGCCCCAAATGGTGTCGTACAGCTTGCACAGCTGGTTATCAAGCTCTACCAGACGGTTGTAGTCGGCGATCAGCGCGTCCTTTTCCGCATCGGTCAGGAAGCTCAGGCTGCGGATGAAGGCGGCCTCATCGTAGTTGTCGAAGTCGTAGTCGTCCGGCAGGTTGAAGTAAGCCTCGTCCACCTTGTCCCACAGGTCGGCGTTCTTCTCGCAGAGGCGGTCATACTCCTGCTCCAGCGTGTCGATCTCGTCCAGCACCTTGGGATCGGCCTTTTCCAGCGCCTTCTCGTAAAGCGGCATATTGTCGCAGGCGGGCAGCTGCCCATACAGCTTCTCCATCTGGGCATCCAGCTCGTTCAGCTCCTTGATGTCATTCAAAAGGGTCTCCTTCTCCGCCTCCGTCAGCGTAGTCATGTTGCGGATGAACGCTGCCTCGTCAAAGTTCTCGAAATCGTAGTCATCAGGCAGGGCATTGCAGGCATCGTCCACCTTGTCCCACAGCGCTTCATTTCTCTGGAAGACGGCATCACTTTTTTCCTCCAGAGCCTCGATCTGCTCCCAAATGGCATCCTCGTTTTCGGTAGCGATGAGGGTCTGCGGCTCTGCCTGATTGGGCGCAGCGGCAAATGCCGCAGTCGATGCTCCGATGGCTGTAACCGTCATTGCCAGTGCCAGTAAAAGGCTCCAAACTGTTTTCTTTTTCATGGTATGTTACGCTCCTTCTTTGAAGTATTCAGGTCGTGTACCAACCTTGTCCGTATCATATCAGAGGAAGCCTATAACTTCCCCCGCAAAAGTGCGGGGAAAGTGTCACAAAACTGCCATAAAGTCGGTAGGTCGGCACTTTTCAAGGCGGCCTTGACACAGAGGAAGCCCGGTTTGTACAAGACTGCTTGTGGATGCAAAGAAAATATGCTATACTTTGCCCTGTGTGATTGAATTCAGGAGGGACGCCATGTTTTATACGGATGAGGAAATATCTGTCATCACCGGCTTTCTCAACGGCTATCTTGTGCGTGACTGTGCCAGTGCCAAAGTAAGAGAATCGTATATCAGGATCAGTGCAGGGCTTCAAAGTCATACATTGACCAAGGACGATTATGTTTGGCTGGAGAATGCTCTGTTGTTTCTGCGGCCGTACTGGTGGAGTGACCGCGAGGATGGAAAAATGCTGATGGATGCGTTCCTGCATACGCAAACATTAGCAAAAGAAGAATAGCGAAAAAGATGAAGGATGTACCAGCTGATACACCCTTCATCTTTTTTATCGGTTTATTTGCGTTTCGCCCCTTCGAGATTTTGTCGGAGGTCATGGCCACGCTGATATGCTCTGCTGGGCATAATCACCCATCCCGCGTCTGCTCTGCTCCGTCCTCAACACCTAATGACCTCAAGTGCAAGGCCATCGTAGCGGAAAGATGCCGGGGCGTACAGGTGGAAAACGCTTCTTCGCCGCGAGAACCGGCTTATCCATTCATATCATCGTATCCATGAGTGCGGCCAAAGCTGCTTGCTGCACTGATGTCAGGCAATTCCATTTATCCAACATCTCACGCTGCGCGGGAGTCAGAGCCACACGAATGTCGTCCTGCGCAAAGAATTGCGACAATGTAACACCGAAAGCATCGCAGATCTTCTCAAGCGATGCAAACGATGGCGTCATAGATTTTTTATACCACGAGGAGATGGTAGACTGTGGCAGGCCAGAGCGTTCAGCAAGCTGATATTCCGACCATCCCCGTGCCTCACGATTCTGCTTGATGATTTCAAGAATATCTGTCACAACTTCACCACCTTAGATTTTTCGTTTATTATACTTTGGAAAATCGTTGCATTTTAATAATTATTGTCGTATTATTTATTGCGACAATAATCTTGCGAAGGTGTGACTGCTTTGGAAGAAGGCTGCCGTATATACCGTTGTGCAGTCATAGGACAAGCACCCATGCGCTTTCCGTGGGGGTTTGACGAGGAAGATGACCGCTGCCAAAAACTGAAAATGGAGCTGGCGCAGCAGATCATGGCGCTGCGCCAGCGCGGTGTGACACAGTTTCTGACCGCCTGCGACTGCGGCGTAGGTCTTTACGCAGCCGAAATCGTCAATGGTCTGCGGGAAACCACCGACCAAGGCCTGATGCTTTTCTGCTACACACCACACGAGGAACAGGCCACAAAGTGGGCACCGTATCTGCGGGAACGTTACTTTACTATGCTGGAAAAATGCACCCATATTTCGGTCGTGTGTCCCGTGGGTACGCCGGATGCACAGCTGCAAGCCTATAGGAAGATCATCGACCTTGCCGATGTGGTACTATATGTCCATGATGCGGATATGTCAGCAACGGACAGTGGGGAAAACAGAGCCTTTGCTTTTGCTGTGGAAAGCCATACGCCCACGCTGGTCTTGCATCCGAAAGAGCTGACCGCAGAGTGGGTCGGCGAGCGGTTCTATCCCAGACGGTCTTGATAACAGGATGATTAGCCCCTGTTCACGACGCAGCAAGCCGGATCGCGCCTTGCCTGCAAAACAAAAAGCCGTAGGCATCTGTGCCTACGGCTGCATGAGGAATAGTTCATTTTTTCGTAAATCATATACAATTCACGACAGAAAAGTTACCGCAATTCCATTCTTCACTATACATTGACTTGCCAAAAAAGTCAATAAAAAATGCAGAAAAATTGTGAAAAAGCAAGAACCCTCTGAATTACAATTCAAATTGCTTCATATTGCTTCCATCATCTGGAAGTTCAAAAGAAAGGATACCACGGCATCTTGTTTATTGCCGTCACAAACACCGTCAGAAAGAAGGGAAGATTACTATGCCACGTCGCGGAGAGAACATTTACAAACGGAAAGATGGCCGGTGGGAGGGTCGCTATATTCGTGGCCGAACACCTGCCGGCAAGGCGGAATATGGGTATGTTTATGCCAAGAGCTATGCCGCCTGCCGTGAGAAGCGGCGAAGGATGGAAGATGCACTGCCACAGAAGCCTATGTTGACAGGTGAAATGTCGGTATGTCAGGCAGCAGAATTCTTCCTGTCCGAGCGCCGCGGCGCACTGAAGGCCTCAACAATTGGGCGTTACGAGTATATGATACGGCACTATATTGTCCCTGAAATTGGAACGATCCTGCTGCGTGATCTGACGGCGGAAAAACTTTCTGTATTTTTTTCGCGGCTGCAAGATGGAGGTTTGTCATGCAAGAGCACAAGGGATGTTGGCGTGCTGCTGAAAACAATTTTCAAAGTTGTGAAAAAGAAATGCCATTGCGACTGCCCCGGCAGGGATGTGGAGCTGCCTGCATATCGAAGCAAAAAGGTCGAGGTATTTGCTGACCACGAAATAGCCGCGCTGGCGCAGAAGGTATTGGATGCACCGGACATCACGGGACTTTGTGTCCTTCTAATCCTGAACACCGGGCTGCGCCTTGGTGAGATCTGCGCTCTACGCAAAAGTGACATTGACTTCCGTTCAGGCTTTCTGCGAATTGAGCGCTCGGTTGCCCGTGTGCGGGATGCTTCCGGAACACATTTGGTGGTTCAATCCCCTAAAAGCAGCAGTTCTGTACGTCTTGTGGCAATTCCCAATGATATGCTGGAGTTGTTGAAAACAGCCACGCAGAATATTCAAAAAGATAACTACCTGCTGACCAATACGAACACGCCAATGGAGCCGCGAACGCTACAGTACCGATACCGCAAGCTGCTGGAGCGCTGTGGCATCCGTTACCGAAATTTTCATGCCCTGCGACACACCTACGCGACACGGTGCATGGAAAGCGGCGTGGACATCAAGAGCCTCAGCGAGCTGCTGGGCCACGCTGATATACGGACAACATTACAGACCTATGTGCATTCCTCTCTGGCACATAAAAAGCAGGCGGTGCAGAGTATATGCTTTCTCCCGATTGAAAGTACGTGGGGCAGTTTAATTCCGTCAAAAATTCCGTCAGAGATGCCGCAAAGCGATGCGCTGCAAGGACGCGCAGACGCAGGGGTCGTAAATTGTATATGATTTACGAAATACCCAGAGCGTGTGCTGACACTTTGCAGTATGCACAAACCGCAGCAGCATCATTCATTTGCAACAGACAAGTAAATATGATCCGGTGACACCGTGTGGCTGTGTTGGTCGTAAAGATCTTTTTACATGCAAAAGATCAGGCAGCAGCCTAAAAGGAATTTGGGTTAGAAACCCTCTGCGGACGGCACTGTGAGCGCAAGGAAATGGTCGAAGCGGCGAAAGCTGTTGGGTAATACCGCCATTGGGAGGAAGCTTCTGAGAAGGTAGATCATGTACGAAAGGCGAAAGCCTTGTGGCGCGAGGGCAGGAGAATTGCACGGTCAAGGATCTTTGGTACACAGTGGCGCTCTCTCGCTGTGACGAGGGCAGGAGTGTGCGCTGACGGATTTTGTCAGCGTTTTTTCTTGCCAAAATGTCGCTGGTCATCCCCTGAGAAGGGGTTTGTCCGGCATTTTTTCGTAATAAGGAGGAGTGTTACTATGTCTCAACGCGGCGGACGTCCCATTGATTTTCAGGCGTGGGCACAAAACCAAATAGTCAAAAGGGCTGTAGCAGCGCTGGAAGCGCGTGACGAAGCATTTGCCGAGCGAAACGCAGATACGCCGCTGCCGCAGCTGGCGCGGTATCTGAGCCGGTGTGCCATCTCGCTGGGTCACAGCCCATCCCCCAGCGAAGTGGATGGCGGTACGTTTATTGAGCAGCGTTTTGGCAGCTGGGCAGCCGCGATGGCTGCGGCAAGGCTGCCGCAGCCTCGTTCCATGCGCAAGTTGCGCGACACCGCTCGCTATAAGGCGGAAAGGGTGAAGCAGGAACCCTTGTTCCGGGAGGAGCGAAGGCAGAAACGGCAGCGCAAGATGGAGCAATCCGAGCAGCGAAAACGGGAACAAGCCGCCAAAAAGCGTGCGGAGCGGGCTGCTAAGGCTGAATGGGCGGCGAAGAAGAAGGCAGAGGCTGAAGCAAAGGCTCTCACCTTGGCAGAGTCCTCCGCTGAAGCCGCACTTGATACAATATCCGCAGTAATTAACCCCAGTCAAGCCGAGACAGTCTGAACGGAGACTGTCAGCTTTCCATAGGGGGACGGGGTTTAAGCCGCCCCGTCCCCCATCCTCAAATCCGCAAAAGGCAAGTCGAGACGGCAAATGCCGTTGTCTTTTCCATAGCGGGAGGGGTTTGCCGGCCCCTCCCGCATCCTCAAAATCAACAGCCCTAACGGCTGAAGGAGAATTGACATGAAAAAGAATCTGAGATATATCATCGCGTTCCTGCTGGCAATTATGATGCTGTCGAGCCTGTGCGCCTGCGCCCAGACCGGCACTGCCGGCAATAGCGGCGAATTGGATCTGGACTATGTGGGAGAGGATACCGACCAACCCGAAGAGGAAAAGCCGTGGTATTCCTGGTTTACGGAGGCCTTCAGCTTCGGCAAGAAGGACACGACCCCCACCACGCCCAGCAAGCCTGACAGCGTGGCGGATTTCTATGCTCAGGGCTCCGGAGATGCGCCGCAGGGCAACAAGGGCAATAAGACAGACCAGACGCCCTCTACCACCCCGGAGGAGGATACCGCCAATAAGCCGTCCAATTCCGGCGGCAAAAAGGACGACAATAAAAAGGACGACCAGAAGGGCGAGGACAGCAACACCCCCGCGCCTACTCCCGAGCAGAAGCCCGAAAGCAAGAAAAACGCCGTCACCATTACCATTCGCTGCGATACGGCGGTGAATAACGGTATGCATCTGGAGAGCAAGTGGGCGGGCATCGTCCCGGCCTCCGGCGTGATCCTGCCGGTGACCACGGTGGAGATTGAGGAAGGTGACACGGTTTTCGACGTCCTCGCCTTTGTGTGTGAAAAGTACAAGATCCACATGTCCTACCGGGGCGGTACCTCCAGTGGCTGCTATGTGGATGGCATCAACAACCTCTATGAATTCGACGGCGGCCGCTGGAGCGGCTGGATGTACTGCGTCAACGACTGGTATCCCAACTACGGCTGCGGCGTGTACTACGTCAAGCCCGGCGAGGTCATTGAGTGGAACTACACCTGCGATCTTGGTCTTGATCTGGATAGCAGTTGGTGGGAAGGTGCTCAGGATTGGAAGGATAACCATGACTGATACCCGGATGCGTTTCTTCGGAAACCTGCATCCGGCGGTCAGTATGGCGTACTTCGTGCTGGTGCTGGGCCTGACTCTGGGGTGTATGCACCCGGTCACGGTGGTGCTGTCGTTTCTGGGTGCCAGTTGGTTTTCCATCCGGCTGCGAGGCTGGAGGGCCTACGGCCACACCATGCGGTTTGTGGGGCCTATGTTTTTGCTGATCGCCCTCGCCAACCCCCTATTTAACCACCGTGGCGTGACCATGCTCTTTACCATCAATCACCTGTGGTACACGCTGGAAGCCGTGTGCTACGGTCTGGTGTCCGGCTGCTCCCTGTGCGCGGTCATTATGTGGTTTACCTGCTATCAGGAGGTCATGACCTCCGATAAGTTCCTGTACCTGTTCGGCAAGCCCTTTCCCGGTACGTCGCTGCTGATCACCATGACGCTGCGGTTCATCCCACAGCTTCAGCAGAATCGCCGTGAGATCCGTCAGTCTCAGGCCATGTTACAGGAGGAGGGTACGCGGCTGCTGCAAAGGCTGGGAAGTGCCCTGCGGAACCTGTCGGTGCTGCTGACCATGAGCATGGAGGCGGCGGTGGAGACGGCGGACAGCATGAAAGCCCGGGGCTATGGCGCCAAGCGGCGCACCACCTTCCACCTGTTCCGTTTCGATGGCCGGGACGCCCGGACGCTGGGTCTTGTGCTGGCGGTGGCGGGTATCTGCATCACTGCCCGCGCCTTCGGTCACGGGTATATGGAGTTCTATCCCGCCATGACGCCGGTGCTGCTGGGCAGCGCCAGCTATACCATGTTTGTCTTTTACGCCGTGCTGATGTTCCTGCCCGGTATTCTTGAAACAAAGGAGGCCATCAGATGGCGCTCTTACGGTTTGAACACCTGAGCTTCTCCTACCCGCTGGCTGACACGCGGGCACTGGACGACGTCTCGTTGGAGATACATAAGGGGGAGTATGTGGTGCTGTGCGGCCCCTCCGGCTGCGGCAAGACCACGCTGCTGCGCCACGCCAAGCCCGGCCTGCTGCCTGTGGGGGCAAGGGCCGGCGAGACCTTTTATAAGGACGCGCCCATTTCCCGGCTGCCGGAGCTGACCGCCGCGGCGGAGATCAGCTTCGTGCAGCAGAACCCGGACAACCAGATCGTCACCGATTTCGTATGGCACGAGCTGGCCTTCGGCCTTGAGAACATGGCACTGAGTGTGCCGGTGATCCGCCGCCGCGTGGCGGAGATGGCTGCCTTCTTCGGCATGGAGCCGTGGTTCCGCGCCAAGACCACGGAGCTATCCGGCGGGCAGAAGCAGCTGATGAATCTGGCCTCGGCGCTGGCAATGGGGCCGAAGCTGCTGATTTTGGACGAACCTACCTCCATGCTGGATCCGCTGGCGGCCCGCAATCTGCTTTCTACCGTCCAGCGGATCAACCGCGAGCTGGGCGTAGCCATCCTTTTGACGGAGCATCGGCTGGACGAGGTATTCCCCGCCGCCGACCGTGTGGTGACTATGGATCGGGGGCGTATCCTGTCAGACGGTGCGCCGGCTGAGATCGCGCGGCAGCTGTCCGGCAGCGCGGAAAAGAGCCGTATCTATTTCGGACTTCCCGCCGCCGTCCGCATCTTCAGTGAGCTGGAGCAGGTGGACGAGCTGCCCCTGACGGTACGGGATGGCCGCCGCCGCTTGGAGCGGCTGCTGCCCATCACGGTGGAGGATTCCGCGCCTGAAACCGCGAAACCTGAGAAAGAAGCAAAGCACCCCGCCGTTTTAGAGGGCAAAGAGCTTTGGTTCCGCTATACCGAAAAGGGCAAGGATGTCCTGCGGGGCACAGACGTAACGCTTCATCAGGGTGAGCTGCTGTGTCTGCTGGGCGGCAACGGCGCAGGCAAAACCACGCTGATGCAGGCACTGGCCGGTTTTCGGAAGCCCTATCGTGGCAAGGTGAAGCTGGCGAAGGGTCAGCGGCTGTGTATGCTGCCCCAGAACGCCCGGTCGCTGTTTGTGGCCGATACGGTGGAGAAGGAGCTGCTGGACAGTGCCGAACAGGACAAAGCCAAGGCCGTGCAGATGGCGGAAAAGCTGGAGCTGATGCCGCTGCTGGCGCGGCATCCCTACGACCTGTCCGGCGGCGAGATCCAGCGTCTTGCCGTAGGCAAGCTGCTGCTGCGTGAGGCCACGGTGCTGCTGCTGGACGAGCCCACCAAGGGGCTGGACGCCTATGCCAAGGCGGAGCTGGCGCAGCTGCTGCTGGTGCTGTGCCGGGAGGGCGCGTCTATTCTGGTGGTGACCCACGATGTGGAGTTTGCCGCCCGGTACGCCACAGGCTGCGCCTTGATGTTCGATGGCCTGCTGCTCTCTGAGGGAGAGCCCCACGACTTCTTTGCCGGAAACCGGTTCTATACCACCGATGCCAACCGTATCGCGGCAGAGCATTTCCCCACGGACATTACCTGCGAGGAGGTGATCGCGTCGTGTCGAAGCTCTTTGTCAGCAAAAGAACCAGAGCCGCCGCGTGGGTGATCCTGCTGGTGCTGCCCGCCCTGATGGCGGCCTTCGGCTATTACCATAGCCACCGTCCCGCGGTCAATCCGGTGGGGTCACGTACCTTCTGGGATTACGTTATTCTCAACTCCGATATTCTGCTGGGCCTGCTGTTCCTGCTGGCGTCCGCCATCCCCTTCATACTGGTATTCGATAAGAAGAAGCCCCAGGCTCGCGAGCTGGTGCCTATCGCGGTGATGGCGGCCATTGCCGTGGTAGGCCGCACCGTGTTTGAGATCATCCCGCTGCCCAACTTCAAGCCCTGCTCCGCCATCATTATCATCACGGCGGTGGCCTTCGGGCCGGAGGCGGGCTTTCTTACCGGCGCGCTGACCGCCTTTGTCAGCAACTTCATTTTCGGACAGGGGCCGTGGACGCCATGGCAGATGTTCACATGGGGGCTGGTGGGCTTTCTGGCGGGTATCCTGCAAAATGCAGGTGTATTCAAAGGCAAAAGCCGCCGTCACTTTGCGGCGCAATGGTGGGACAGGCTGTGTCCGGAGAATACCAACCGGGGCGATTTGCTGCATTTTGTGCGGCAGCTTACCGACCACGCCCCCCTGCGGCTATGCCTTTATGGTTTCCTGTCCGGCTTTTTGTACGGCTGGATCATGAACCTGTATTTCATCATCGGCTACGTCAGCCCCCTTACATGGCAGACGATAGGCGCGGCCTATCTATCCAGCTTCTTCTTCGATTTCTGTCACGGACTGTGTACGTTCCTGGTGCTGTGGGCACTGGGCGACCCGTGGGTACGGAAGCTGGAGCGCATCAAGATCAAGTTCGGCCTGACGGCGGAGGAGCGGAACTATGTGCTGCCGCCCTCCACATTTGAGATAGCGAGAGAGAACTATGAGTGAACGAAAAACCATCATCAGGACGGTGGGGCTGAAGAAGCACTACACCGTCGGCGGCAACACGGTCCGTGCGCTGGATGGCGTGGACATGTCCGTGCTGCAAGGCGAATTTGTCTGTGTCGCAGGCCGCAGCGGCTCCGGTAAGTCCACCATGCTGAATATGCTGGCAGGTCTTGAGCCGCCCACGGAGGGGGAGATCATTGTCCGAGGCAAGCATCATTTGGAGGCTATGGACGAGGAACAGCGGACAAGGTTCCGCCGCCGCTATATTGGCTTTGTGTTCCAAAGCTACAACAATCTGCCCCAATACACGGCACTGGAGAATGTGGCGCTGCCACTGGCCATCCGGGGTGTGCCGGAGGATGAACGGAACTGGCTGGCGTGGCAGGCCTTGAGCCGCGTGGGACTACGCGGACACGTAGATCACCGGCCTGCGGAGCTGTCAGGCGGTCAGCAGCAACGCGTCAGCATCGCCCGTGCCATTATTACGGAGCCCTCCATCGTGCTGGCGGACGAGCCTACCGGAAACCTGGACAGCCGCACCGGTCAGGAGGTCATGGAGTTGCTGTGCGAGATCTTCCGGGAGAGGAACACCACCTTCATCCTCAGCTCCCATGACCCGCAGATGCAGTGTTACACAGATCGTACCGTCTATTTCAGTGACGGAAAGATAGAGATAGAAAATCACCACACCGGAGAGGAGAACGCACAGTGAAAAGAGAAACGGTAAAACGGGTACTGGCCCTGTTGATCTGCGTATTGATGACAGTATCCCTGCTGCCCGCCGTCGCTATGGCGGAAGATGTCACAGAGGATGTGATAGATGACAGCACCATTGAGGCTTACACGTCTTACGAAAACGGAGAGGATGCCGGCGTCAGCGGGGTCTCGGTTACGGACGAAAAGCCCAACACGGATATCAAGGTCATACCCAGCGACGCCAACGCCCTGATCCTGATGGATACCGGCGCACAGTCCCCCAAAGGCGTTCCCGGTCAGGTGGTGAAGATCGTGCTGCCGCTGGCGGTGAATAAGGAATATCTGCCCAGCGAGAAATACATGCTGCGCAACATCAACATCTATCCCGATGTGCCTACCGACGCCAGCGTGTCCAACTGGCCCTTTGAGCTGATCTACGCCAGCGATGTGCAGCACTTAAAGGATATGTCCTACAACTCCACGGCGGAGGTGTGGTTCGAGTTCAAGGTCAGCGAGTTTGCCAGCAAGGGACGCTACGCCGTGCCCTTTAAGATCAACGCCACCGTGTGGCGGGAGGATGCCGTGAACGGCACCACCATCACCGAGGACGTGACCTTCAAGGTCAGTGCCTATGTGACCGTTACCGACAACGGCAATATGTCCGGCGTTACCACCTCCTTCGGCAGCCTTCAGGTGGCGGGTACCAATGCGGGCGGCTCCTACACCGTGCCTACCGGCACCCCCAATCAGACCATCTCCATGCGGATCCCCGTGATCAATGTGGGCGGCACCCTGACCAGCGTGACGGTCTATCCCGTGGTGTCCGCCGCGCTGGACGAGTTCCCCTTCGTGATCGATTCCACCAATTTGGGCAAGTATTTTGACTACTGGCCAAGCGGCGAGGTGAAGTATCTGGACTACACCTTCACGGTGTCGCCCTTTGCCACCTCCGGCAACAAGTCCATTAAATTCAAGGCAAATTATTTCGAGAACAGCGCCCCTGCGGAGGGCTCCTTCTCCACGCAGTTTACTGTGATCGACGGCTATGACGCCTCCGCCATGTCGGTGATGGTGCAGAGCTATAAGCTGTATGTGGACGATACTGAGGTATCCGGCCTGATGGCAGGTGAGGAGACGGAGCTGCGCCTGACCCTGATCAACAATTCCAAGTATGACACGGCCAAGAAAATCATCTCCAGCCTGGTATTCACCAATTCTCCCGGCCTGACGCTGTGCGTAGGCGGCACGGATACCGCCTATGCCGACTCCATCAAGCCGGGCGGTACGACGATCCTGAAATACAAGATCATGGCCAAGCAGGACGCGGAGGTTGGCCCCGCCATGCTGGGCATCAACCTGACCTATGAGACCACCGAGGCGGTGGCCGGTAAGGCGGCGCAGAACATCATGCTGCCGGTCAGCCAGAAGATGGATGTTCTGGCCGGTACGCCGGAGGTGTACGGCACACTCAGCAAGGATAAGGAAGCTACCATCTCCGTGCCGCTGACCAACATGGGCCGCGCCAAGGCTATGAATATCCGGGTGCTGGCCACGGACGGCATGACCGCCTCCACCCCCTGTTATGTGGGTGACCTGCTGGCAGGCGGCTCCACCAGCGCCGATGTAACGGTGGGCTTCTCCAAAATCGGCGCGTTTGTGGGTAAGATGATCCTCCAGTATGAGGACGCCAACGGCGAGACGTATTCTCAGGACATCTCCGTGCCCCTGAGCGTGGCGGAAAGCTCTGCGGATACAGATGCCAACAGCGTCAACGCAAATAAAGACGGCACAGGCAGCCGCTGGTGGCTGTGGCTGCTGATATTGATCCTTGCGCTTATCCTGATCGGCATTGTCCTGTATGTCATCATCCGCTATAAGCGGGGCGAGATTGGACCCGGTGCCGAAAACACCGCTGCCTTGGACGATTTTGACGACGACTTTGACGCAGACGGCGGCACGCCGGGCATCGGGGAGAAGCCGCTGACCTACGACGGAAGCAATAAGGACGGGAATGTATGAAGCCAAAAGACCTGTTTCGCTACGGCTGCACCAACCTGTTCCGACGAAAGACCCGCACGGCGCTGACAGCCCTATCCATGGCGGTGGGCGTCATGTGTATCGTGGTGCTGATCTCCGTAGGTCTGGGCTATGAGCAGGCGTACCGCGAGAGCATTGAGGCATTGGGCAGCCTGACAAAGATCGATGTGACGCCTGCCACCGGCGATTACGGGCGCAAGGCGCTGCTGAACGACAAGGCACTGGAGGCGTTCCGGGGCATCGACGGTGTGGAGGCGGTAACGCCGGTCTATCAGCAGTCCGCCTACATCGTGTCCGGCAACTATGTCAACATGGTGCGCGTCTACGGCATCGACATGACCACGGCGGAAAACTTCATGCTGACGCCGGAGCGGGGCGTTATGGCCGAGGACGGCACGCGCCTGCATCCGGAGGTGCTGTTTACCGACGATGTGGCCGCCGGACTTGCCAACAAGGCGAAGGACTGGGAGCTGGCGGTGGACGAGAACGACAACGCCCTCATCGACCTGCTGGAAGTGCCTGTCCGCATGACCTTCGATTCCTCCAGCCTGACCGGCGAGCCGAAGGCCGACACCGACGGACGGGCACTGCCCTCCAGCAATCTCTATACCCTGCGGGTGACGGGCATCTGCTCCACCCTGAATAACAACTTCGCCACCGCCGCGTTCATGTCCTTCGACCGCTTGCAGGAGATGACGCAGGCCAACGCCAATTACATGGGCGCGACTACCCAGACCAAGACGGCGGAGGAAAAGGCCAACGGCCCTACCTACGACTTGGTCTGGGTCAAGGTCAAGAACGTCAACGATGTGCAGCGGATCGTCAAGCTGATCCGGGACACGGGGCTGAACACCTACTCCCTCAATGACATGTTGGAGACGGTGCGCACACAGTCCCGCCAGATCCAGGGGATGCTGGGCGCACTGGGCGGCATCGCTGTCCTGATCTCCGCCATCTGCGTGGCAAACACCATGATGATGTCCATTACGGAACGGACGCGGGAGATCGGCGTGCTGAAGGTGCTGGGCACCGTTCGCAGCGACATCTTCAAGATGTTCCTGACGGAAGCGCTGATCGTGGGCGTGATCGGCGGTGCGGCGGGCTTGGTGCTGAGCTTTATCGCCAAGTGGCTCATACCGGTGATCTTCGCGTCCCGTGAGCTGCGGTGCGTGCTGCCCTGGTGGCTGGCGGTCTGCGGCGTGGTGTTTTCCGGCTGCGTGGCCATTGCCGCCGCATGGATCCCCGCCCGCAAGGCAACGCTCATCAGCCCCAACGAGGCCATCCGCTCTGAGTGAGGTAACGATATGAAAAAGATATGCTGTATAGTGCTGGCCGCACTCTGCCTCCTGCCGTGCTTGGCAGGGTGTGGGAAAGCAAATGCTGTCAATGAAGATCCGCTGATCCGCAGCTTTGTGATCGGCAACAGCACGGCGGAGATCCAGACCCATACAGAGGATGGCGAGACGCGCTATGTGATTGCCATTACACTGCCGACAGACACGGATTTCAAAAGCTGTGCCGCAAATGTAGAGCTTGCCCCAGATGCGGTGCTAGACATGGATAGTCCCTGCATCGTGAACGAACTGGGCGGTCGGCTCATTTTGAACCTGGCACTGGAAGAACGTGATCTGGTCGTCACCAGCGGTGAATTGAGCCAGACCTACAGCTTCCAGATCGAGCTGGAATGAGGGCTAGGAAAATGAAAAAGGCCTGTATAGCCTCAATAGTGCTTGTGGCACTGTTGTCGATGCTGACAGCCTGCGGAAAGCAGGCGGACGATCCTGTTGGTGCAGATAGTGCGTCGACGGACGCAATAACTTCTGTAAGCACTAATGGCACGGCGTGCCGTGTTGATGTGCAGAAGAATTATGGTGGGCAGGAAACGGGATTGCGGTTCAGCATTTTCATCCCGAAATCGGCAGTTCAGGACGAGACGAACGTCGCACTGACACTGGAGCTTGGCTCTGGTTGGTCGATTTCAGAGGATAGCAATTGTATAGTCCAGATGGATGGCAGCAATGTCATTGTGGATTTGAGTGAAGAAGTGCCGGTAATTATCTTAAAGGCTGACGCCATGGATACGACACGCTGCTACCATCTGGCTGTAGAATAGAGGAAGTTCAGTGTTTGCTTTTCTGATTTTACGGAGGTGATGCCAGTGGGCATATAGAGGCAAAGCGCGAGACCCAAGAAGAGATCCAACATCATAAATTTCGAGTGATACGCTCGAAAAATAAATTTAAGGAGAAATTATTATGAAGAAAACATGCAATAAGCTGCTAGCTTTTGTGCTGGCGCTCGCCATGGCGCTCTCTGTCAGCGTCGTTGCGTTCGCATCCGAGACGACTGCTCCTACCAGCAGCACGACCGTGACCGCTCTCGACGGGATCGCATCTGTGAACGTGGAAGGCGTGGATGCGTACTATCAGTACGATGACAACACCGGTTCCAGCGTGAAGTACATCCGCGCCAAGCTCGGTGCGACCAAGACTTGGGAAAACCTTCAGTCTGCCCGCGTGGCAATCACGACCACTGGTGCCGTACCTACTGTTGCCGGCGCTACCGCGACCTCTTCCACCGGAAATGAATACATCTACACGCTGAATCTGCTAAACACCCGCTATGCCGTTACCGTTGGCAGCAACACCTACTATCTGGCTGCTGGCTTTGAGGGAGCTATTGCCATCTCCAGCACTGATCCCCTCGCGATTACGGCTGCTACTTTGGGAACCGCCAGCACCCTCAACATCTATGGATATGTTGTTCAGAACAACTACATGGGCAACACCTATTATGTGAACAACGGTACGAATTGGACTGACACCAACGTTGCTTACTATGTCTCCGGCACCTATACTTGGGTCGGTTTAAAGTCTTCTGTTGATGCAAGTTTCACGACAAACAATGCTACTCTGGGTGGCAATTATGCTAACGGCAAGATCAACTTGGCTGGGACTAGACCTAATGTGACGGTGACCAAGAATGCCCAGACTCGTATCTATTATGTTACTGCCGTTATTGATACTGCGACCAGCTTTGAGGTCACTGCATCCACTTACGCTATTGACTTCACTGAGCTGAATACAACGGCTTATGGCACACAGTTTGCCACAAATGTAAACGAGATTACAAGTGCGTTGGCCGCATACTACAATGAAGGGAAGGTGTTCTCTGCCACCGCTACCGTAATGGACGTCATGAAGGACTTCATTGCCTTCGCGACAGAAGAAGGTCTGTTTTCTTACACCACGAACTGCAGCGACACCTATCTGGCGACCCTGAATGGTCTGGGCGAGTTCTCTGCCGGCCAGATGTCCGGCTGGTGCTACATGGATGGCGCATATACGCCCACTTGCAAGGTGCCCATGGTCGGCGCAGCTGACTACGCCCTTGGCAATGCGCCTCTCTTCACCTGGTTCCTGACTGTAGATTACACGCCTCACTTCTAATCGGCCCTATGGGGCGGCAGTGATCCTGCCGCCCCGTCACGGAGGATCTGGGCCATGTGTCTGGATTCCCCCATATGAAAAGCTTATTTGGGAGATCAACCAAAATGAAGATGGGAACCCACAAATTATTCAAGCATCTGTTGGCGCTATGCCTAACCCTGCTGATACTTCTCCCCACAAATACATACGCATGGACAACGGACGACCTGACCAGTACAACGTGGCCCTATCTTATTGGGTGGACTGGCGGAAAGGCTGCCGATTACGGTGAGTTTTTCTCTCTAAAAGATACCGAAGGCAGGTTTTACTCGCGCGAAGCAAAGTCTTTCGGTGTCGGCCCCCTGGTGAGAGTGGCGATTCCAGAAGGCGGAAGCTCTACATTTTCCCCTGCCAGCTTTTATAGCGACTATGCCGGGAAAAACGTGATCTCCGGCACGACGTTTACCTGTCAGGAAAGCCTGCCTGCCGATCATTCCTCCCCGGTTCTCTATACGGCCAAAGCTGCGGATGGGCGCGAGTATCCGTTCTTTATTATCGCGGAACCGGCCCGCAACAACAGCAAGAATACAGATGAAGAAGTCAATGAGATCATCGACTATCTGGTGGAGCCACTGACGAACCTGTTCAGAGCGTACAGCACCAAGCTGGAGGCGATGTATCAGGCTCGCAGCAGCGGTTCTCTTGCTGTGGGCGACTATCAGCCCGTGCAGTTCAATATGCTCTATCAGACCGCACGGAGCATTGGCTTTGCAGTTGCAGGGAGTGCCGAAAACTATCCTCAGGGTGGTATGGTGCTTCTTGAGTACCACGATTGGAACAGTGCCGACGCGGAAGATGTCATGCGCAAGGTACTGGAGTATGACGCATATAACACACATACTGGTGAATACCTGCGAAGATACAGCAAGGCCTATTATCAGGCGCTGGTTGAGGTCGCCGCGCCGTACTACCTTGATTTTGTAGAAAATAACCGCATCACGGAACCGGCCATTGATCGGTACGCGGTGGGGGATTCCGTGGGCGTAGTTGATACGGCAAGCAAGACAGTTACCATTCGTTTTCCGCAAGGCACGGATTTTGCCAAGCTGCCTGCACCTACCACTGAATTGTCCGATTGGCTCAAGATCTCACAGGTAGCAGGCTCGTTGAAGAGCGGCAGAGTTGTATATAACATTACTCCGTGGGAAAAAACAGCCGGCATTGTCTATGACGGCGTTTCTACTATTGATGAATACGGCTTTGACATGGGCGCAGATCTGTCTGCCTACTGGAATGTCGTGGTCGAAGAGGGTGATCCCTATACGGTCGCAAGTGCTTTTTCAGTAACAACGGCGGACGGTGTGATCAGATACGGCAAGATCGACGAGGAAAACGGAACGATCACCCTCAATCTGCCGGTGGGGACAGACCTTACGGCGATCAGTCCTACTATTACGCATACGGGTACGCATACCAATATGGACAGCGGCACGTTTGATTTCAGCGGCGGCAAAACACAAACGCTTACTGTTTATAACCGCACCTATGAGCTTGAAAGATCCTATACCGTCACCATAACGGCAGAGGCGTCTTCTCAGAACGCCATCGAGTCTTACAGCATCGGTGATGCGATCGGCACGATCAATGCAGATACCGGCGTTGTGGAGATCACCATCCCCTACGCAACGGATCTTGCCTCTGTGCAGCCGGAGATCGTGATCTCGGAGTTTGCGAAACCGAAAAGTGTACCCGACAGACTGAGCGAGGGTGACAACGAGTATGTGGTCGCGGCCGAGAACGGCGTTGAGCGGACGTGGACTGTCAAGATCACACGCACTCCTGCCGCAAAGGGCAACAATATTCTGTCCTTCCGCTATGGCTCGGTGCAGGGCGTTATCAACAACAATACGGGCGAGATCACCATGGAACTGCCCGCGGGAACAGCGACCTCCTTCGCACCTGTGATTGAGGTATCTCCGTTTGCCACGGTTTCTCCCGCGTCCGGTGTAAAGCAGGATTTCTCGAAGACCGTCACCTACGTTGTTACGGCGGAAAACGGGAATACGAACGCCTACAATGTCAATGTTTCCTTTACCGGTGCGGTAGCCGAAAACGAGTATAAGGACGATCTGCGAAACGTTGTCAATAAGATCATCACCAGATACTCCAGTACGGCGGATGATGACTGGGAGTGGATGAACCTCGGCTTCTATCAGGGAAAGCTGGCAAACTACGATGGTGGTTATGACCTTGCTGGGCAGATCAGCGATCTGGACACCACCACAAGTGTGGCAATGACCAACATTGCCCGCACCATCATGATGTTGACAGCACGAGGATTTGACTGCTCTAACCTTGCGCAGTACAACGACGGTCAGCCGTTTACTGACAGCAAGGGCAACGAGGTGGACAACCTTGCGGAAACCATGTATAACTACGCGGGAACATACACCATAAACGGCCCAATTTTCGGCCTGATCTCGTTGGACATGGGTAATTACACGATCCCCGACAACGCGATCTGGACACGGGATGCCTTTATGAATGTGATCCTTAATCACGTCTATCTGTCTGATGGATTTGACACGGATATGGTCGCTATGCTCATGCAGTCCATCGCGCCGTATGCCAATGACGAGGTTTATGGTGAACGGGTGCGCGCAAAGCTGGAGGAAGGCGTAAGCATTATCATCACCAGAATGAGTGCGGACTACTCCTTCAAGGCATGGGGTGCTGTCAACAGTGAAACGGCAGCTCAGGTCATTTGTGCGCTTTCCGCTATGGGCATCGACTGCCACACCGATCCCCGCTTCTCCGACGGACAGGGGAAGAGCGTGATCCAAAACTGGGTGGACAGCTTTGTAAATCCCAGCGGTTACTTCCACCACACCACCGGCGTCATAAATAACGCCATGGCGACCTATCAGGGGTGCTATGCCAGCCAATGGTATCTGAACTTCCTGGAGGCGGGAGGTACTGGACATCCGTATTCGCTGTATAACCGGCGCTTTCCCTTTGCCCGGCAGCTGTCTACGGATGCTTCCATCACCGGCTTTGAGATCGAGGGCAAGCCAGGCGTTATCACCGAGGGCGGTGAAGGCGGCGAGAACACCATCACTGTTACAGTGCCCAATGGTATGCCCTTGACGAACCTGACCCCAACCGTGACGATGGCAGAAGGTGCGACGCTGCTTGCGCCGAGCCTTCCCGTGACTTTCGTAGAGGGCATCAAGCAACCCTTTACCGTGATGGCTGAGGACGGAAAGACCACCAAGACCTATAATGTCACCGTTACCCACGGCGATGTGGGGGCTTCCGGCGCCGAGCTGGATGTCAACAGCATCAAGCTGCAGAACAGCGTGCTGAACGCAACGGACATACTGGAGAAGAAAGTCACCAAGGCATCCGATGGGGCAACGGAGATTCTGCTTACGGTGAACGCCGGTGTGGATACCTCGAAGATGTATCTCAGTGCCGGCCTCTCTTACAATGCGACCTCCAACCCGTCTTTGGACGGAAAGAAGGTGATGGACTTCTCTGACTGGAAGACCTTCACCGTGACCTCCGGCGATAAGACGGTACAGAATACCTACCGTATTAAGGTCGTATCCAAGGCGCAGGCGGAGATCACCAGCTTCCGTGTGCAGGCGGCCGGTGAATGGTACAATGGCGTCATTGACAATGCCAAGAACACCATCACTGTCACCGATGTGGACGATTCCAAGCTGACCAGCACCAAGCTGGTCACGGACATCGAATTTACCGGCAGAAGCTGCTCGCCGACCTCCGGTATCGCGGTGGACTTTGCCAATGCAGCCACGTTCACGCTTGGTGGCGACAATGATCTGGCAAGCCGCACCTACACCGTTACTGTGCTGAACAAGAGCGGTCAGCCGATCTCTGCAAAGAGCAGCGGAGGCGATGATGATACGCCCTCGACCAGCACAGCGAAGATCACAGGCTTCTCCGTTTTGGGTGTGGATGGTGTGATCGACCAAAGTGCCGGCATTATTACCGTCACACTGCCGGCGGGAACGAACGTCACGGCGGTAGCACCGGTCGTCACCGTTCCTGCGGGAGCTGTTGTCAGTCCGGTATCCGGTGAGGTCGTGAACCTTACCAGTCCGCTGACCTATACCGTAACGCTGGGCGCGGAAAGCACAAGTTATACCGTCACCGTTATCTTTGAGCGAAGTATTTCCCAGCAGCTTTGGGGTGCGGTGGCAGAGAATAGCGACGTGGCTGACCATCAAACCAGCTACGGACATAAATTCAATTAAAACAGAAAGGAGAGAAGCCATGAAAATAACGAGATGGCAAAGAGCAGTATCCCTGCTCCTTTGCCTGCTCATGGCCATGAGCTTCTTTGTCGTAACCGCGCCAAAGGCATACGCGGCAGAACCAGAATGGCCGCATCTGACAAGTGTAGGAACCCCGACAAACGACAATGCAACGAAGCCCTTTTTTATTGCCAATAAACTCCGCGAAGATTTTACCTTCACCTTGAAGGATGTTAAAATAGAGCATGCCGAAAGCTTAACAGAATGTGCTTTAGGTACTACGGCGGGTTATAAGACATATGATGCGGGAACCATTAAGTTTTATGTGGACAATTTGCCCACAGAAAGCGATAAACTCGAAAGCTTTGGCGGTACAGCTTATGGTTTCAAATTTCGAACAGGAAACGATCTTGTAACGGTGTCGGGTACTGGTGATGGCGATACGGTGATGTTCCAGAATTCGGTTATGCTGAATGTGGCTGATAAGTTTGAGTATCACAACACGGCTTACTATTACATACAAGTCGGTGAAAACCGCTATCATTATAATGTGCAAGTCCTAAAGTACACCGGTGAAGTTGGCGAGGAATTGACACTCAGTGCTGGTTCCGCAACGCGTACCAGTAAAGAAGAAGCCACGATGAAGTTCAGCGCTTCTGCAGTAGGCAATTACTACTATGCCCTGTATGACGAGCAGCAAACCGCACCTGTGGTGGATACCACTCCGGCTAACACAAATACGGGTACGATGGCTACGACCAACACGATCACTGTCAGCGGTATGAAGGATTGTAAAACCAAGTATCTGTATATTGTAGGTGTTGATGCGGCTGGAAAGGCCAGCACCCCGCTGGAGATCGTGATCCCCGGTATTAAGTTTAAACTCAAGCATGATAAGCAAGGACTTCGTGGTTTTACAACTCTTGACGGAAGTGGCAACATAACAAATGGCTGGCTGTATACAGAGGAATTCACGGATGCCTCCGGCAAGGCGATCACCAAGGCTGTTGCTGGAGAGCAGGTCACCGTGAATTTCGGTGCATTTGCCATTAACGCAGCTACACCTTTAGGCAGCGTCCATTATGATAAAGACGCTAAGGTCATTACCGACTCAATAGGTATACGGCAGCATGTCCTGAAGAAATGGAACATTTCAGGATTGGGCGAATTTACAACGACAGAGAGAAGTTTTACTTTCACCATGCCGGAAAACGACGTTACCGTCCAAGCGGAGACTGAACTTTCCGGTGTACCGATCCAGCTTAAATCGAGTGACGCCAATGTGCAGGCCACACTTAATTGCAGCGTCCAGCTTGGCAGCGGCAGCGGCAGCGCCTGCTATTACAGTGATAAGCGCGACTGCCTCGTTGCTGGTGCCAGCGTAACGCTTAGAGCCTACTCAATTGCGGACGGCTATGTACTGGATAAGTGGGAGATCACCAGCAACGGTACTCCCGTTGACGAGAGCAAAATCACGCGCAACGAGGATGGCAGTGCGGAGCTTACACTGGAGGCGGGCGGCGACTATGTGTTTACCGCAGTCCTGCGCGAGAAGAAGTTCGCCAAAGTGACCGCCAAGGTAAATGACTCGATTATGGGCAGAGCTACAGTCACCGTGGGTGAGAACACCGGCACCTCTCTGCCTCTCGTTTACGAGGGCCAGAGCGTCATTCTCACTGCTACCCCCGGCTCACGCTATATGCTGGAGCACTGGGAGGTCAAGGATGCCGATAACAAGGATGTGACATACTTCGTTGCGGCGGATGCCAACGTTGCCACCTTCATCATGCCTGACACCGGCAAGAGCATCACCGCCAAGGCATTCTTCAAGGTCGATCCCGAGCAGGCCAGCACGGAAAATGCCCTGACCGCAGTAGAACTGGATGTTCCCGGCGCTGCGGTATCCCGGTCGGGCCGCACGTTCACCATTACCCTGCCCGCTGGTACAAACACCAGCAAGCTGAGTGAGAAAATCCTGAAGCTGACGATTTCCGATCTTGCCACGGTCACCAAGGAAGGGGATCCTGACAAGGATTGGACGGAAGGCGCCGCCTGCGGTATGGAACTGGATAAGGCTGCGGCTTTTACGGTAACAGCGGAAAAGGGCAACACCCAGGCGTACACGATCATCATTACCAAGGCCAAGAGCAGTGAGAAGGATATTACCGCCGCTGTTCTGCTGAACCAGACCGGTGACACCACGCCGTTTGCAAGAGCGGAAATCAGTGAAACCGAAATCACCTTTACCCTGCCTTCTGATACGGATAAGGCCGTGTTGAACAGCATCGGTATGAAATACCTGAAGCTGACTTATCCGGAATCGGCTACCGTGAAGATGAAGGATGGTTATGATGATGCGACGAATGGCGGGTACAGGTGGAGCAACGGCGACGTAATGTGCAATATGTCCATAAACTCGCCGGTCAAGTTCACCGTTACCGCCGAGGATGGCAGCACGAAGGAGTACACGATTGAGATCAAGTACACCGCCCCCAATGCTCCCACCCTGTCCAACGGCTCCGCCACCCGCGCCAGCAAGACCGGTGCAACCGTGAAGTTCACCTCCAGCGAGGCGGGCAACTACTTCTACAAGGTGGTGGATCACGGTGCGGCAGTGCCCACGGTGGATACCAGCAAGAACGGCACATCTGCCGTCAAGGGTGAGAACACCATCACCCTCAGCAATCTGACCGAGGGTGCCCGTGACATCTACATCGTTGTTGTGGGTGCAGCCGGAGGCGAGAGCACTGCCCTGAAGGTGGAGATCCCCGCCTACGGCAGTGGCACTGATACGCCTGATACCGGCGCGTATAAGATTTCGATAAGCGCACCCAAGGGCGGTACGATCACCACCAACCGCACCAAGGCGGATGCGGGTGACGAGATCATCGTTACCGTAACGCCCGACAACGGCTATCAGATGGTGTCTGGTTCTCTGACCTATACGCTGGCAATAGCGGGCGGCGAAACCAAAACCATCACCAACGGACGCTTTACCATGCCTGCGGGCGATGTGTCTATCACCTGTAAGTGGGAGACGGCCACAACGACTGTCAAGGGCATCACCAGCTTCTCCATCAACGGTGTGGCCGGTGCGGTGAACAACAGCACCAATACCATTACCATCACCATGCCCCGCGGCACAGATGTGACGAAGCTGACCCCGGTTATCGCCACAAACGGCGTCAAGT
>ENA-UEPJ01000788-UEPJ01000788.1-human-gut-metagenome-genome-assembly--contig:-NODE-788-length-41725-cov-12.721955_pt1 | contig 41725 bp, 52 predicted proteins | sample MGYA00242890_ERZ507896 | MGnify/ENA primary metagenome ERZ507896 (study PRJEB26167, sample SAMN06115508) | human gut metagenome | host: Homo sapiens | place: China:Qinghai | collected 2015-08-20...
TTGACATCGGCAAGCTCCAGCGCCATCATCTTCGCGGTGGTAAAGCTGCCCGTGGCGTGGACGCCGTTGACCTTGAACTCATTCCCCTTTAAGCCATAGCCCAGCTTTTCCATCTTGAATTCCGCGCCCTCGAAGATGGTCTGAAAGCCGATCTCGCCGCTGAACACAAGGTTTCCCGCCGCGTCGGCGGCGGCGTTTTCCAGCTTCACCGTGGCGTAGGGGATGTCCACATAGACGATGGCGTCGTTTTTGGCCGGTTCAATGGCAAACTCAAAGCCCTTTTTCGTAAGGGAGATGCCCAACGCACTCCCCTCTCCGGTTTTGGGCTGGTAGAACTTGAAGGTAGGCGCACTCAGGCTCACGCCGCTCTGCTCCACGGTTCCGTTCTTGTGGATAATGAGTTTGCCGCCGCTATTTTTGTCCCACGTTGCCGTGACGGAGGGAGACAGCAGCGCCGCCCCGCCTGTAAAAGTGAAGTCTTCCCCGTTTTTGCTCTCATAATCGCCGTTGATGAGAGCGGCGGGGTCCTTCTTGTACTGCCGCTTCAGCGCCTCGAGCGCCGCGTCGTCGGCCACGTGTTCCACCGTCACGCCGCTGCCGCTGGAGAAAACGGCCAGCCGCTTGGCATTGATGGAGATATTCACCTTATCCGGGTTGGTGGGAGCTGGGTCCGTGCCTTTCAGCAAACCACGGAAGCCCCAAAGGAAACGCCGGGGGTTCTTTAAGTCGGTGCTGCCCTTGAAGTGAAGGCCCACAGCGTTCCCGCACTCCACCCGGGTGTCGCCGGGGCGGCTGGCCGGCGTTACGCTGACCCATTCCGGCAGATAGGCCTTGATGGTGCCGTTTTTATAGTATTCCGACAGTCCAACAAAGGGATTGGCCCAGTTGTAGCCGTCCGTATAGACCTCGGTGATGTAATTGGAGCACGAGTCATCACCTTGCGAGAGGGGGTTCCATGTTCTTAGGTCCTCTATCTTGCTTGTAATCACGGAGTTTTCGGTTGAAATTACTGTGTTCTTATCCTTATTGTAGACGAGTTGGTTCATTTTGAGGGCGGGGCTGTCCGCGGCGTTTCTGTGACCCATGGCGGTAAAGCCGCTGAGAGTATAGCCCCAGAAGACGCCCACATCGGTTTTCAGTGTCTGAAAAAACTTACCGCTGTCCTCCATATCCAGTACGATATTGTTCACAGACGTCAGCACGCCCCATGCGCCGGACCCGCTCTCCCTGAGCTGCACGATCTCATAGTAGACCGTGGTCGTTCCGGTGGCAGTAAGCTTCTTCAAATCGACTGTCAAGTCGTACTCCACCTTGACGGCTACTGCCGGGCCGTTTGGTGTTTTGTCCACGAATTCCACACTTTTCGGACGTAGATTTGCCGGATACGTGGTGTGTTTCGTACCATATGCGACGAAATAGCAAAACGGCGTCTGCCTGTCTACGGGGTCGGCGCTGTCCGCCGTCGGGGCCGTGGAAAGCGTGCCGTCCTTCCGCACGATCACGCGAAGATAATCGTTTCGCAGTTCCCACGACCCGCTGTTCAGCTTTTTCGCTGTCACGGTACCGCTGTCGACCGTCTGGATGTCTCCCAAATAGGCCACAGCCTCCGTGGGCAGCAGGCACAGCAGCAGGCACAGCGTCAATAACAGGGTGATCGTTTTTTTCATGATGCGTTTCCCTCCTTGTCTGTCTCATTGTTCTTTTCTCTTTTCTCTCGCTCATGCAGGCGCATACAGACCACCGTCAGGACAGCGGCGGCCGTAAAGGACGCCACACCCACCAGCACATAGCCGCCTGCGCTGTCCGCCAGCAGCGTCGCGCCGTAGGCCCCCTGGACGGCGGCGCCGGGTGCCCCGCCGATGAAATGAGCCAGCGCGCCGGTCAGACCCAGAGCCAGCGCGGTACACAGGGTTCCCAGCCGCCGCAGCGCCGTCCGCTCCCGCTTTTGGATCAGCCGCAGGGCCGTCTGCTTCACACGCCGGACGCGCTCCGTGGTGTCATACATGCCCCTTCCTCCTTCCCCGAAAAAGTCCTTACACTCTGATAGGGACAAAAATGGAGAAAACTATGCACCAAAAATTGAAAAAATTTCAAAAAAGATCAGACCGTCCTGTCGGACGATCTGATGGAGGCTGTCGATAAAGCGGGAGATTTTCCGCAACGGAAAGGAAGGGTGTGCGCGGGAAACCCAAGAAGGGTGTCCTGCGCCATTGAAATCCTAAGTTTTCAGAACTTTATAAAAGTTCTGAAAACTTGCTCAGCGGGGCGAAAAGACTTTTTCGACACGCTGAATCAGACCGTCCAACAGGACGGTCCGATGAGACTGTATTTACGCCTCGGCTTTCCGCGCCAGCAGCCGGAAGCACAGCGCCGTGGGCAGCGGGACAAAGTAGGCGATGAGCTGAGGCGTCCCCCCGGCGCTGACCAGAAGATTGTAGATGGCGTGGTAAATGATGGCCACGCACAAAAGCGCAAACAGGCAGGCCGCCCGCAGGGGGCGGCTGTCCCACACGGGGCGCAGGACGCCGCCGTACACATTCCCGCAGACCACGTGCATCGCGCCGGTGCCGAAGCCCCGGATCAGCAGAAAGAGGATCTGGTCCGCGCCGTTCTGCGTGAGGAAACAGATGTTTTCAAAGGTGGCAAAGCTGGCGGCCACGATGACGGCGGCCAGCCGGAAGCGGGCGAAGGTCGGCTCAAACACTGCCAGAAAGAACAGCAGCGGCAGCAGCTTCATAATCTCCTCCACCACAGGCGCGATCTGGGTGGCGGCATTGACGGCGTCCGCCTGATAAAGCCGGGCGAAGAAGGTGTTGAGATAAGCGGAGAGCAGGCAGGCCCCCATCCCCGCAAGGCAGAACACCAGCGCGGCGCGCTGCCCCCGCTTTAAGGACAGCAGCGCCACCACCAGCGGAGCCGCCATGCAGACGAATACATTTTCGATATAGGTCACGCCTCCACCGCCTTTCGCACTGCGGGCAGAAACAAAAGCAAAACGAGGGTCAGAAGGAAATCGAACCAGAAGTAGGGATTCGTCAGGGTGTCGCTCACCCAGAAGCAGGAGGCCGTCCACAGGGCGTACTCCAGCGCTGTGAAGGCCAGCACCGTTCCGTAAAACCGGCGCAGCCGCCCGTTTCCCGTCTTTTTCGCCCAGACGAGGCCTCGCACCGCGCACCACGCCAGCATCATCGTCAAGCCGCACATGAGGACGTTGAGAAGCAAATCGCCGCGGGTGACGTACAGCGTGAACTGCGGCAGGCAGAACACCGGTGCCAGCCAGCATAGCCCCGTCCGGGACTGCCGCTCCCCCGCGTCGAGCAGCGTCAGCGTCAGGGCGAGCAAAAAGACATAGCTGGCCAGCCACGCAAGGTCGGAGACGTAAAAAACCTGCGGGGTCTCCTGCCGCAGCAGCAGGTGCAGCGTCCAGTAGAGGGTACCCAGAGCGAAGGTCCCGTAGAAACAGGTCAGCAGAAACCACGGCTGTTCGCGGCTTTTGAGATACGCCCGCAAAGCGGCGCAGAAGCCCGCCGTCACGGCGAGAAACTGCGAGAGATAGTCCCAAAACTCAATCATCGTACCGCTCCTCGTCCGCCGAATCCTCCTCATGCCCGCGCAGTCGGACGCACAGCACCGTCACGCACACGCCTAACGCGAAGGCCAGCAGGCCCACCACGAGATAGCCAAGGCTCCGGCCGCTGAAAACGCCGGCGGCCATGCCGACGCCCAGCGCCGTGTCGGAAAATCCCTCCGTGATGCCGGGCATGACCAGCGCGAGGGAAACGATCACAACGAGACAGGCCGCTGTACCGGCGCAGAGGAGCCCACGGGCACGGCGGCGCTGCCGTTCCCGCTCCAGTTCCCTTGCCCGCCGCTTGGCCGCGGCCAGCCGTTCAGCCGTTGTACGCATCCGTGATCCCCTCCTGTTCCAGCCGCTTTCGCAGCGCGATTTTTCCACGGTAAATGAGGTCCGCCACCTGCTTTTCCCGCTTGCCCATGACGGCGGCGGTCTCCGCGTGGCTCAGTCCCTCGAAATAGACGAGGAACAGCGCCTCCCGGTAGTCCTCGTGCAGTTCCGTCATGCAGGTCCGCAGGAGCCGCGCCCGTTCTGCCGATTGCACGGCTTCCTCCACCAGCTCCCGCGCCTCCGGTTCCTCCGTCAGCGCGTCCAGCGAAAAGCAATTTCCCGCCCGCTTTTTGTGCAGCAGCCGCAGGGCCATGTGCCGCGCCGACTGGTAAAGGTAGGCGCGAAAGCCGCCGTCCCGGATGTGGGGCTTTTTGGCGATGAGATAGGCAAAGACCTCGATCATCAGATCCTCCGCCTCGTGAAGGTCGCAGAGGTAGCCGTCCAGATAGAGGGTCAGCTTGGTGCCGTAACGCTCCATAAGCTCGCCCAGAGCGTCCTCGTCACCGTCGAGATAGCGGCGGTATAGCGTTTCGTCTGTCGTCATTCCGCCGCCTCCCTTCGCCGCGTTTTTCATGATTATAACACGCCCCATGCGCCCTTGTCGATAGAATTGATATACTCGAAAGGCTCCTGCCATCAGTTCCACGCCCCAGGTCGTCGCCGCCCGTGCCAGCAAAAAGCGGATAAAACGCTTGAAGGCCAATTCCGGTTTCTTCATTTCCGCATTGAACGTCTTTTACCTACCATCTCTTGACAGTAGGTAATCATTCTTTGCCGACGCGCAGCGTAGCGGAACGTTCCGTTGTGTTGCAGCACACCTGTTTCGGTACTGGTAATTCTGCAAATGCAACCGCAGGCGTTTCAGACAGTGCCTTCGCTGTACTGGCAGCAGACAATAGCTCACGTTCCCAGCGATAGTATGTAGTTGGTGTGGTTCCTCTCTCCCTGCACCACTGCCTGACTGACAATCCGCTGCTTCTGCAATCCCGAATGGCTCCCGCCCATTCCTGCAGCCGTGCCTGGTGCTTCAACTCTATGGATGTCATGGCGTATCCCCCCTGACGTTAATAGTGGTGGAACGTTGCGCAACGTCCCACCACTATTATCTCATAGGAGTCTATTCGCCATTAGCTTTGACGGTTACGCAAGTCTCATCGACTTGTTCAGATCGGGTAGGGTCATTCAGGAAATCAGGTGAACTGATCAGCGTTGTCCTTGGTGATGGGAGTCATAGGAACTGCGACGCAGTTATACTCACCATCCAGCAGCTTCAACTGATCGGTAGTGCCGTCCAACTGTGCGCGTGTAGCTTCCAGTGCGGCACGAGCTTCGGCATAGGGATCCTGATACAGGTCAACAAATTCTGTGCCTTCGGCAACCCATTCGCCAGTGGAGGCAGAAATGCCGGCTAAAGTGAAATTCTCGGTATTTAGACCATATGCTTTCATACTGGAGACAACACCCTGCGTCAGCATGGAGCCCTGAGTTGCAACACCGTCAAATCCACCGACGCCATACTTTTGAATCCAGTCCTCAAAAATGCTCTGGGCATTGGAAGGATCGATTTTCTCAACATAGTTGACTTCCAAGATTTCTACATCGGGGCGGTTGGCGGACATCCAGGTTTGGAAGCCCTCCAAACGCTGGGCGGCGTTGGTCTGGCCGTAGGTCAGGCACAGAAGACAGACTTTAGCACCGTCCTTCAGTCCCTTTGCCATTTCCTCAGCTAACTGCTCACCAATCTTCACATCGAAGCAACCCGCATAGTAGTAAACCAAATCCTTGCAGTTATCAGAAATTTCTGGCGCAATGTTCAGGAAGGTCAGAGGAATGCCTTTTTCATTGAACTGTACACAATGATCAGGAACAGAAAACAGAGGCTGTACGATCATGGCATCCGGTTTTTTTGCAGCCAACGCGTCAATAGCTTCGATGTAACCGGATACATCAAGGACGCCGTTGGGGGCACCGTTGATGGCATCCACCTTCAAGTCGTATTCGGGGCCAAGCTCCACCAGAGCGTCGTTTAACCGCTTGCAGTAATCATCGGACCAACTAGCGGAGACAAAACCTACGGTTTGCACAGTGGCATCACCAGAGCTACTGTCAGGGGAATCGGAGTTGCTGGAGGAACCAGAGGACTGGCCACCGCAAGCGGCGAGAGAAAGAATCATCACCGCAGCCAGAAGAAAACTGTACCATCTTTTCATCATTCGTTCTCCTTTTTGTTAATTTGTTTTTTATTATCAAGTCCGGAAGCTTATTGCTTCTTAGTGGACTTCATAATTGCGTTGCGGGTGAAGATGTCCAACAGAACGGCAATCAGAATGACCAAGCCCTTGACCACCTGCTGCCAGAATGCGTTAACGGAGCAGAGGTTCATAACATTGTTGATGATGCCGACCACAAATACGCCGACGATAGAGCAAACCACATTGCCGATGCCACCGGCCATGGAGGTCCCGCCCAACACACAGCCAATGATTGCCTCAAATTCAAAGTTCACGCCGCCAGCGGGAAGACCGCTATTGGTACGGCCCGCATAGAGAATGCCGGCAAGGCCGCAGATGGCGCCCATAACAATGTAGTTGATAAAGAGTTGTTTTTTGACATTGATGCCAGAAGCGGCCGCCGCCTCGGAGTTACCGCCGATGGCGTAGAGGTACCGACCATGGGAGGTGCGAGACATAACGAATGCGACGATAATGGTTGTAAGGATGACTACGATCAGAATCGTGGGAATGCCGGCCAGATTGCCTTGCCCCAACCAGACCATAAAATCTCCAGCTCCGAACACCGGCGCACCTCCCGCTATTAGATAAGCGAGACCGCGAATTGTCATCTGGGTGGCCAGTGTCACGATAAAGGCCAAAAGTCCAATGTAGCTGACAAAGAAGCCGTTGATAGCACCGATGAAAGAACCCACTAAAATCGCCACAACGATTGCCAGCAGAGTGCTGCCGGTGTTATTCACGATCACGGCAGCCACTACGCTGCACATAGCTACATTGGACCCTGCAGACAGATCCACGCCGCCGCCAATCAGCAGGCGAGTCATGCCAAGAGCCATGATCGCGTAAACGCCTACATTCTTAGCGACGCTGAGCAGATTGGAAGGCGCCAGAAACGCGCGGGAGAGGCAAGCGCCAGCAATCAATGCAATGACCAGAATCAGAAAGACGCCGTATTTGCTGTACAGCTCCGCCAGAGAAAGCTCTTTTAAATTATTGTTCTTTCGCATACTTGAACCTCCGAAGCCAAATTCATAATTTTTTCCTGCGTCGCCTCTTCTTTGGTGAGACACCCGTTGATTTGCCCCTCGCACATGACCAGAATCCGGTCAGAGAGGTTGATAATCTCCTCCATCTCAGAGGACACCAGAATAATGCCGACCCCCTGCTTGGCGAGATCAATAATGATGTTGTAGATCTCCCATTTGGCGCCTACATCGATACCACGGGTTGGTTCATCAAGAATCAGTACCTTCGGATTCATCAGCAACCATTTGCAGAGGATTAGCTTTTGCTGATTGCCGCCGGAAAGAAAGTTTGCCATAGCGTCCAGAGAACTTGTTTTAACAGAGAGCTTCTTGGAAGCGTCTTCCGCTGTTTGGCGCAGTTGGCGGACATTCAGAATTCCCTTTTGAGAGCGGCGGTACAGAGAAGGAAGCATAATATTCTCTTCCACAGAGCGACACAACACCAGACCGTCATCCTTTCGACTCTCTGTAGCCATCACAATGTCATTTTTGATTGCATCACGTACACAGTGGATATCAAGCAATTTTCCTTCCATCAGAATCTCTCCAGACGTGTGCGAATCCAGACCGAAAACGGAACGCATCGTTTCTGTCCGGCCTGCACCGACGATGCCGGCGAAGCCAAGAATCTCGCCCTTGTGCAGGGTGAAAGAAACATTCTGTACCTTGCTGCCGTTGTTGAGGTTTCGAACTTCCAGTAAAGGATCGCTAATGGTATCTGCATCTTTTTGTGGAAATACGTTGCTCATTTCTCGGCCAACCATCATTTTAATCAGCTTGGCACGATCCATTTCTCCGATTGGACTGGTTCCAATATACTTACCGTCTCGCAATACCGTTACTTCATCAGAGATTGTGAAAACCTCATCCAGTTTGTGGGTGATAATGATAATGGTGATGCCAGCCTTTTTCAAGGTGCGGATAAAATCGTAGAGCTTTTCGATTTCTCTTTGGGAAATCGAGGAAGAAGGCTCGTCCATGATAACAAGCTTTGCGTTGAAGGAAATGGCCTTGATGATCTCAATCATCTGGACATCTGCGGTTTTCAAGGTTTTCATTTTTGCGTGGGGATCATAGTCCAATCCCCAGCGATCGAAAATTTCCTGACAGGTGCTATACATCTTTTTCCAGTCGATGAAATGGCCGGATGTCAAAGGATATCTGCCAGTGAACACATTTTCCGCAATGGACAGCTCTTTAATGGGACTCAGTTCCTGATAAATCATGGAAATTCCGCAATTAACGGCTTCTTTGACGGACTTAAATGAAATCGGCTTTCCTTCAAAAATGATCTCGCCCTCGTCCGGTTCATATTGGCCAAACAGGACTTTCATCAGGGTGGACTTTCCTGCGCCATTTTCGCCCATGACCGCGTGAACTGTTCCTTGCTCCACGCGGAGCTGGACACCGTCCAAGGCTTTGACTCCGGGAAAGGACTTTGAGATATTTCTCATTTCCAATAGGCAGCTAATAGGAATCCCTCCAATCTGGTTTCTTTGCCGACTCAATCTGTGTACATGATTGAGCCATCAGCTTTTCGCCGGAAGTGACACAAAAATTGATCCCAGTATATTTGTGCAAACTCTTGCGTATAGGTATGAGGTGTGTCCTCAATTCCACTGAAACGTAGAAGAGGAACACCGTCATGGCTGCGGAAAGTGTATGTGTGGTATTTCCCGTTTTCCAGATAATCCGCACGGTTACGATCAAGGTTGTTGACAGCGCACATCATATTTAGGAAACGGTCATTTGCGTTTCCAGACTCGATACGATCCCGATCCCCGATGTCCTCGCTGCCCATCATGAGCCACACTGGGCGAATAATACCGTCAGGCTGGATTGTACGGGCATCTAGGTCTGTGGAAGTGTTTAGCGTCATGTGCATCTGTGCGCCTTGCGGAGCAAAGGCGGCGAAAGTACAGGGCATTTCTTTCATCAGAGTTTGCGTGAACAAAGAGCCGTTGGAATGGCCTGAGACATAGATCCGTTCCGTATCAATAGGGTATTTAGACTCCACATCTCGTAGAACTTCCTGAATGTAATGGATGTCATCTGTGTCGGAACACATGCCGATAGAATTCCAGGTAGGCAGAGGGACCGTTCGGCCATCAAATGATTTGTTAGACGGATAAGCGGAAACATAGACTACGAAGAAGTCCCGCCGTTCCCCGACCACATGCCACTCACTATTCTCCGCAAACAACTCACCAGTGCAGGAGTAGCCGTGAATAGCCAGCAGCAACGGTAGGCTTTTTTCGGGAGCCCTTTGATGAATGGACGGCTCATATACATACCATTCTCGCCGTAGCCCATCAATATCGGCCTCAAACCGTTTCAGGCCCATGTCCTGATAAGTACGTGCGGCTCGGAAGCACCCATTCCCGATAGACATCCAGCGTTTGAAGCGGAGAGCAAAGCACATTTGCTCCCGGTGCAGATCATCCGAGTTCATAGCCGCGGCATGCTCTATATCTGTGGAGCGGATTTCCGAAATAGGAAGTGCGTCCAGATTTGTCTGCCAGCGACGAGGATCTTGCTGATATACGCGGGTGCCGTTCCATGTAAGTCCCATATCCAATGACTGATTAGCTTGAAGTAAACTGTTGAGGACCTCGTCATACTCGGTTTCTTTCCGCTGCACCAGCCATGCGGGCATGATAACATCCAACTTGGAGCGAGTAGCATCCCGATCCGATTGAATTTCGCGAAGCTGCTGTAACAATTCCGGAGCCAGTTGATAATCACCATCGGCTAGAATGCAAGAGAACAGCGTGGGGTTTAGCAGTCCGTAAGCTGTAGCCGGATAGGCGCCACCCCCGATTCCCATGATATAATAGGTAGCTTCATTAAGGCTGAAGTAGACTCGTGAGATGGCTTTTTTGAATACAGCCTCACTGTAATCGACTTCCTTCTGAATATGTACCCGATCCCAACCCTGCGGGTGAGATTCCAGAATGATCAGTGCCGCATTTAGTTCCTCCGCAATACTGCGCCATGGCCCCTGCTCCAAAAAAGCATCACATGAGACATTATCATCCGGGTAGATAAAAAAACCCGCGCCGGAAATGGGGAAGCGCTGCGGAATATAGAGCAGAAACCGGCGTTGCTCACCATCAACGTCTAAGCTCTGCATAATCGTGCCAGTGAAGAATGGCTTTGCGGGGTGTTGAGGGTCGACCGGAGGATAAGCGATGGTGTCTTGATTGTGAAACATTAGATTCAGATCGCCAAGTTTGTAGATCCCATCTTCAATATTCAGGCAATACGGCTGGCCCATATTGTGATTCCCCCTTCTTGTTAACAAAAAGCAATTCCCTTGTTGCTTGTTGATTTTTATTTTACAGGAGAGAGGAAGGAATACAAGGTGGCATTTTTTTGATTCTATGGGGGTGTCTTTAGAAAATAGTCTCCCGGTCCCATGAAATTATCATGAGATCGGGAAATTGTTGAAGATATAGCTTTATACCGTGATGCAGTGATCACAGTAGTATTTGGGAGATTCGCCGTTGTCGCTCCACAGAATGGCTGTACCCATAGATTTTAATTCGTCCAGACAGCTCAGATAATTATGACGGATCTGTTCATCCATTGCAAACATAGGGCAGTCCAGGACCAAAAGCTTAGGTGGCGCGAGTAGGACGCTCCAAAGAACCACTTGATTACGGAGTTCAGGAGGCAGATGGCGCGGGTAACACTGAAACCAGCGGAGATCGATCTTGTGGGTCTTCGCAAATTCCTGAAGCGCCAGACGCAACATGGAATCGTTCAGCATACCGAATCGGCTGTTGAAATGGTAATATGTACGCAGAAGGATGTTTTCAGCCACAGTCATATTTTCAATCAAATTCCTTTCCCAGAAGCGAATACCAAGGCAGGAAATGCGGTGTCGATTTTCCTGCCGCCAGACACAAAACGGCTGAGTCATATCGTTTTCTCTGACAGTACCATTGCTTGGAACCAGGCCGGAGAACATTCTCTTGAGAAGATCTCCGTAGCTGCCGTTGGACCAAAAGAGCCCAACGGCTTTGCCTCCACATAGTTCCGCGCTGAAACGGCGGTCTTCTCGTCCGGGCAACGCGAGGTCTTGTAAAAAGATTTTACTTGATTGAATAGGGATATCTACCGGAATAACTGAGGGTGGATTCTGCATGGCCATGCAGCGTACAATCTCTTCAGAGGATGCTGCAGACGTCTCCATGTCATAACAAAGAAGTCCGTGACGCATAACTGCTACTCGATCAGAAACAGCCAGCGCTTTGCGCATATCGTTGGTAATAAAAAGAATAGCGATGCCTTCATCCCGCAGCTTTTTGAGAAATTGCTGGAGGGAGAGCGTGTCATCTTCTGACAGTCCTTCACCAATCGAGTGGCAGATTAGGATTCTAGCGCCGCAAATCACGGAACGGCAGATCGCAAGTTGCATCTGCGCGCCGGAGGAAAGCGAATCGGGATACCCACCTGGGTCGCCGATAATACCATAATGATCGAAGACGGCCCGGGTTGTCTCCAGATTGATCTTAGGATTGATGATGAACCGTCGGCGGTCCTGCATTTGCAGAATATTCATATTTTCAGAGATTGACAGGTTAGATACAATGGAGGATGCCTGGGTAATCTGATAGATTCCGAACTGATTGGCCTGCTTGTAGGAGATCAGCTTGACCGGCTGATCTCCTATGTAGAGAACGCCGCCGCAAATCGGCAGTTGGCCACAAAGAGCGGCGGCCAGCGCGGATAGCCCGCTGTCATGCAGACCTGTGACTGCTAAAATTTCTCCCTGACGCAGAGAAAATGAAATATGGTCGATGTTTTGTTCGGATGGATGATCGGTTGTGAGCCGCTCTGCATATAAGATCTCTTTATCCATGGATGGCTCCTATTCCATACAGGTCAAAGGAAGCGTCAGGATCACAGTGGTGCCGACCCCAACAGTGCTGGTAATATCTACTCCGTAATGCTCACCAAAATAAAGCCGGATGCGCTGATTTACGTTTCCCATGGCAATCCCCGAGGAGTGGCCGCTTCTCTTTGGAGAGGAAGAGGTGACATTGTCCAACAAACTTTCCCGCATTTTTTTCAAATCTTCATCCGCAATACCAACGCCATTGTCTTCAATGGAAATATAAAGCCGCTTGCTGGACGCACGGATTCGCAGGGTAATACAGCCGCCATCCACCTTCGGATTTACCCCGTGAATCAACGCGTTTTCGATGATAGGCTGTAGTGTCAACAACGGCAATCTGCAGTCCATGACACTGCTATCTGGAATGATTTCACGATATTGGATCCGATCACCGAAGCGATAACGTTGGATCAGAAGGTAATTATGCACATGGTCTAGTTCTTGCCGCAGTGTTGCCAACTCACCCTGATTGTTGATACAGTAGCGGAATTGCAGCGCAAGAGATTCCACCATTTCTGCGACATCCTGATTGCCCTGAATCAATGCGCGGCTGCGGATGATTTCCAGAGTGTTGTAGAGAAAATGGGGGTTAATCTGATTTTGCAAGGCATGCAGTTCCGCTTCGGTTTTTAAAGCGCCGGCAGTTGCGGACTCGGTTAGACGTTCATCCAACTTTTCAAGCAGAGAGACGCTATCTGGGATTATGGAAGGTACTTTGGTATCACTGTCATCTCCCAGGATGAGACTGTTCAAGCACAGAATAAACCGGTGTGTCCGTTTACGTATATTCAGCAGGATTGCAGCCAACCATAACAGACTGAGGGAGAACACCGCCAAGGCGGTACAGCGAATGGCGGAACTGCAGCCTGTATACAGTATAACTGCTGCAAGCGGCAGAATAAGAAATAAGATGCCGACAGCAAACCAGAGTCTTTCTGTTTTGCTGGTGTTTTTTCTGGGCTTCATTTCTGTGCCTCTTTTACGAATAATATTTTCTGTATTCGGACGGCGTGACGGTGGTTTCAGAAAGAAATACTTTATTGAAGAATTTCAAATCCCGGTATCCTACGGCTTCAGCAATATCGCTGACGCGCATCTTTGATGTTTTTAGCAATTTTTTCGCCTGATCCATCCGGACTTTTTGTAGGTATTTGATGAAACTGCAACCAGTTTCTGATTTGAACAACGTACTGAGATAAGCAGGACTAAGGCAGACCTGCTGTGCGACGATGTTTAGCGTAATGTCCTCTGCATAATGCTGTGTTACATACTGTTTCGCCTGCGAGACAACGCCATGCTCCTGTGTACGGAAAAAAGTCCGATATTCACTAAACGCCCGCTGTACCGCATCGGTGATCCGGGCAGGAAATTCGACCGCGGTGGAACCGCCTCCTGAGAGGATTCGCGTTGGTCTAAGCTGAGGACTATTCCAAAGCTTATCCGCATCTGGCAGAGCAGCTAACGCTTGATTGATACAACGCAACTGAGATTCCATCAGATGGTAACTGGTTCCGGGAATTGGATTCTGACACCGACTCCAGTCCACTTGCAGGCACTTCAAAACCTGTTCTTCATCGCAGATTTCAACAGCGTGACGCAAGGCAGCTTCCTGTGTAAAGGGCCTGACTTTCTGTGAGGCAATGTCGATCTCTGTCTGATAGAGAATCATAGTACTGCTTTGCTCGTCCAAACGGCGTCGAAGTGCCGAGATAGCTTGAGAAAACATTACAGGAAGAGCTTCCGGGCTGCCCGAAACAGATAGACTGGCCCCGCAGGACATGCGCGCATGATTATTCTGATTGTTGAATGTACGCAGCGCCTGTCCCAGCTTCTGCTGAAAGAACTCTGATTGCGCTACTGCCTGTTCGGTGGAATACAGAACCAAAACGCTGAGATTCCCACCATCAGAAGGGAATGGGTAGAAAACAGGCAGGCAAGGAACAGACGCAAGTGAGGTAAGAATCAACTGGAAAAAGCTGTCAATCTGCCGTTCCAGTGTGGGAGTCTCCATGCCGAAGATGCTGAATCGCCAGTCCAAGCAAAGAGAAAATGCTTGGATAACCATGTTCTGAAAATCCAAAATGGGATGATCGCCCACATTGGGGATGGGAAGAACGCGCTTCTCGTTCCATACATCGGCCAGATAGCTTTTTCGGAGAGCGTCCACACTTTCTTTTAGATCGCTCTGCATGGATTTTTGCAGGGAGTTGCTATTCGTTTGCGATGTGAGATGCTCGTCTAATTTTTTCAAGATACCATTCAGCTCGCTTTTCTTTAGGGGCTTCAGCAGATAATCCCAAACGCCGAATCGCAGTGCCTTCTGTACATACTCAAAATCCGTATATCCGCTCATGATAATAAAGTTGACATCCGGATATTCGGTCTGCGCCTGCTCAATCAATTCAAGGCCTGTCATGCCAGGCATGCTGATATCTGTAATGACGGTATTTGGATGTAATTCCCCGATTTTATCCAGAAGTTCAAGCCCGTTGCTGGCTTCTCCGATCACAGTTGCCTGTGGATATTCGATCAGCATTTTGCACAGAGCAACAATGCCGCTTTCGTCATCTGCGATGATAATAGAAAGCATGTCTAGATCCTCCCACCTAAACCGTTAATGCCAATTCAAATATTTTTTAAGTATTGTATCATACATGTGCAAAAATGTAAAAAAATATTTTGCGCCTAAATGGGAATAAAGATGGTGTTTGAACTGCTGGTGAGCGTTTTACTATAGAGGATACCAATTAGGAAAAAGTCGAGCAGCTTTGAAAAATCACAGCGGTCACCGCTGTGCACTTTCACATAGAAATACTGCCGCGGGCCTCAGGTCCGCGGCAGTGCTATACTGGTAGAGGATCATCCTAATTGCGTTTTTATATTTGGGAAAAAACCTTTCACATAGTGCGGAGGCGTTTGCACAGTGTCTAAGTCATAAAGGAACTTCAAATTTGCACCAGCCCAAACGGGATCACAACGGTAATCTCCCTCAATTGCTGCGGTGCCGGAGCCAAAGGACTCTTCGGCACTGCGTAAAGAAGGAACTAACATATCTTCTCCACCGTCAACAGCTTTTTTCAGAGCGGTGTGGAATACTTTGAGATAAGATTGGGCATCCAAAATTTCATCATTATGTCCGGTAAAGATTCGTTTGAGCTTGCCATCAGTCTGTGCCATGAAACGCTCCAGTGTCCGCAGGCAAGATTCCAGCGTAGTGTCATTGATTTGCAGCCATGCGGTGTCCGGGATATAACGACGGTTGCTACCTAACTCATCAGAAGAAAACACATCGCCGGTGGCCTCGTCAACCAAAACTATGCCGCCAGGAGTGTGGCCTGGAAAGCTGTATACCCGAAGGATTGTGCCACCTAAGTCGAACAGGGTACCATCTGGAATATCGTGGATGATGTCAAGTGGAAGTTCTATGCCGAATTCTGCGGCAGTGCGGGCATCTGCATGAGGCATATATATCCGGCTACCCGCATGCACAAATTGCATAATCTGCGCTATGTGATCTGGATGTCCGTGAGCAATAATGAGGTCAATCGGCAACCCACCGGTTAATGCGTGGCAGAGCGCCGGAAGATCACCAGTCTCATCCCAACCAGCGTCAACAAGAACAGCACGATTCTGGCCAATGACAAGGTACATTTTGTCAAGATCGAAGTCTTCAATCCGAATAATACCGGAATGCTTCGCTGCGGGTTCCCGCAGCAGTTCGTGGCGAAAGACTCCTTTGGGGCAACAGTTAAATGTGTAGTGAAAGCGGACAATAGGGCTGGCATCTAAACCATCTGCTTCTGCAAAGGCGGCAATGGTGATTTCCTGGGTTTCCCGACCTTTAAGCAGAAGTAGTCCCAGTTCACGTCGGTAAACCGGACTATCAGCTGTGGGCTGCGAACCGTCCACTGTATAGTGAATCCGCGCACCGGGAGTAACACAGGCAAGGTCGATATGGATGCTGGAACTTTCAAAGGTACCCTCAGCAGGGTATACAGAAGGAATTGCGGTTTGCATAGAGACCTCCTTAATATTTGAATTTTAATTGGTTATTGGTTGCTTCTTGTCCGATTATGGACATCGGATTCCGGGAATGGCCCAGGTGAGTTGTACCGAATATCCATAGCCATTTTACAATGAGTAAGTCATGCGCCTCAATGGTTTTTTTTTCAATTTATAGGGGGTATTCCATGATTATCACAGGCGGTGAAATAGTTATGACCACAATACGCAGCATTTTTAGGCGTTTTCAGCAAAGTGTTGTCCGTTTCGCTGATTTTATTTACGCTGGTGACAGCATAGGTTCAGGTGCCCAGCTTGGTGGTCAGAGGAGTCCCTTTGTTTAAGGCGTCGGCACCGGAACTACCGAAGGCGGACGGGAGCAAAGCCGCTTTCCCCGACAACTTCTCCGCCAGTGGTTGGGAAGTTAAATCTGTCCTCTGTCCAGCTTTGAAAAGATCAAAAAAGAACAAAACCCTTGGTTTTCCCAAGGATTTTGTTGCAGAACTGGTGCCCCCGCCCGGGCTTGAACCGGGGGCCTCGGGCTTAGTAGACCTTTTCCAAACGATAGACGCCGTTTTCCTCGCTGGCTCTGACCGCGGCGGGATAGCGGAAAGGGAGAAACCCACCTCATTTCCCCTAGCGATGAGCAAAACAAGTCCTAAAACAAAAGGTCGAAGAGAGGAAAAAGCGGGGATCACTCGACAAAGAGAAAAAGTACACAAAAAGCAAGCTCGATAAAAAACCGAGCGAATAAAGCCATATAGGAACATCCATTAGGCGGACCACCGAAGCTGTTTGGCGGAACGGTAGGAGTGAGAGCCATGCAGAACAGCGGCCAGCGCAACCGCTAAAGCGGAGATATGGGCCAGTGTATTGAGGTTTGCCGCGCTGTTTCCGTTATGCACCCATAAAAATGTAAGGAAAAGGAGCCAATACTATGTCGAGTACCGTACCAAAAATCGAAGTCCAGTATTATCCACAGCCGAATTGCAGCGGCAATCTCTGTAGGGTTGGTGTGTTTGCATGTCCAGACGGCATCCGGCCAGTTATTTTTCTTTTGGAGGCGGAGTAAGGAATGCAATGGGCAGATGGAAAGATTCGATGCCATTGGGTGAGCCCGACTAATACCACTTATCTGCGATACCATGACGAGGAATGGGGCAGACCGGTCCACGATGACCAGTTGCTGTTTGAAATGTTGATTTTGGAGAATTTTCAGGCAGGCCTCACCTGGGAATGTGTCTTAAATAAACGAGAAGCATTTCGCCGTGCTTTTGACGGGTTTGATTTACGGAAGGTGGCATCTTATAGCGAAGAAAAATTGACGGCTCTGCAAGCTGACTCTGGAATCATCCGTAACCGGCTGAAAATACGAGCTGCAGTGGTCAACGCACAAGTGTTTCAAAAGATACAGCAAGAGTGGGGCAGTTTTGACCGATACTTATGGCACTGGACAGATGAAAAAATCATCCAAGAAGTAGACAAGGTCAGCTCACCATTATCTGATGCCATCTCAAAAGACTTGAAAAAGCGGGGCATGAAGTTTGTGGGGAGCATAATCATCTATGCCTATTTGCAGGCGGTGGGAGTTATCAACTCTCATGAATCAATTTGCTTTCTGAAGTCTTCGCAGCGGTAGAAAATGCATAAGAAAAAAGCCGGGAAGTTGGCTCAATGCCAATGCTTCCCGGCTAATCTTATTTTAATAGATGTTAATATAGTTAGGATCATGGTATATATTTCATTCCCCATTGGGAAATGGCGTAAAAGACCGGCAGCAGGTCACGACCTTTCTCAGTAAGGAAATATTCAACTCGCAAGGGCATCTCATTGTACTGGATTCGTTGTATCAAATCATCGGCTTCCAACTCTTTGAGAGCATTTGTCAGCGCCGTATTTGTAATTGGCTTTAGCATCTTTTTCAGTTCACCGAAGCGCATGGGACACTTGATGCACAGTTCATAAAGGATCTGGAGTTTCCATTTGCCTTAGCCAACGGTAGAATAAAAATATCATTTGGACAGAGATAGAATGCTGTTTGATCACCGATTGCGGTTTATCTCTGCGATTGCGGAAATACGAAAATGCCAAATCACGATTTACTAAATCGTGATTTGGCATTTTTGAATGAATATCAGCAAGCATAGGAATTAAACTTTTACTTTTGCACGTATTGTGTTATACTACGAACGATCCATCTGCTTAAAGAAAACAATTTTTTGCAAATTCTAAAGATGCTTTGAATCTGTATAGAATATTTAGAAATGAGGAATTGCAGCCTATGTTGAACATTTATTTTGGAGATATGCCGTCTGCAATTTATAATACTGAGATCTATTTCAAAAACACTTATGAAGACAGTTGGATTCTCGATGACTTTGCAAAAAAAGTTATCAAAAAAGTGGATGGTTCAGACGTGATCGACGCGCAGGCAATCAAAAGTCCTGTACTTGGTATTATTCCCCCAACCGAATTGTCCGGCGGTGTAAAAACTCTGCTGCTTATTAAAAACTGCCCGGATGAGGTGTTCAATGCTTCAACATGCGGAGATAACTGCGCACGTTTTATTCTTGAACTGGCAAAAGCAAAAGATGTTACGATCAACTTGCGTCATATTATGGATTTTGATAAGGCAAAATTTACGGCCAAGGTTTTGAATGATAACAGTATCGTTCATAACATGGAAGAGTTGTTGCCGATTGCAGCGAGATATGTATAAGCGGAGGCGGACATGAAAGGAAAACATAGTATCGTTGTTCGCAACCGCAGAGTCCAGTTTGCCTTGGAGCTGGAGCGAAATATCACAGTGATACGAGGCGATAGCGCAACAGGAAAAACAACCATGCTGGGGATGCTGCGAGATTACGAGGAGTTGGGGGCACAGAGCGGAGTTGCTGTTCAATGCGATAAGCCATGCCGGACTTTAACTTCCCGTGACTGGGAAAGTCAGTTGAGCCGCATGAAAGACAGCATCGTTTTTGTAGACGAAGGAAATGCTTTCGTTTCTTCTCGTGCCTTTGCACAGGCAATTTGTGGGTCAAGCAATTACTATGTTCTCATCACAAGAGAAAGCCTATATCAATTGCCGTATAGCGTAGAAGCGGTTTTAGAACTGCGAACTACAACTCGCCGTGAGAAATGTACTTACAACAAAGCGTATCCCTACTATGGAACGCTTGAGCATGCCGCAAGTGAGATGGATCGCTCAGACCGCATTCTGACCGAGGATTCAAACAGTGGGTATCAGATGCTCTCAAAAATCGCGGAGCAATATCATGTGCGCTGTGAAGCCGCAAATGGGAAATCGAATATTTTTGCTTGCTTGGAAGAGCGTTCAAATGATAAGACCTTGGTGATTGCGGATGGCGCGGCGTTCGGCGCAGAGATGGAAAAAATCTATCGCTTTTTGAAATTGCATCCGAGCCAAGTAATGCTTTATTTGCCAGAGTCCTTTGAGTGGCTGATTTTGAAATCAGGAATCGTTCATAACGCAAAACTTGCGGATATCTTAGAGAGGCCGGAGGAATATATCGACTCTGCTAAATACTTCAGTTGGGAGCAGTTTTTTACTGAATTATTGATTCAACTGACAAGTGAGCGGGACTATATGCGCTATGGAAAACAGAGCTTGGCTCCTTTCTATTTACAGGCCGAGAATATCCGAAAAGTGATCAGTGCCATGGAAAGAGACTGACAGTTCTGTATGTGAGTCATATCTTCGACCAAAAGTTTAGAGTGTAGAGCTTTCGGGAAAGAATTTTTTTGTAGTAGGACAATTAATATTGATGGGCGATAAAAAGATATATATCGTTGCAAAAATCTTTGATCAACAGGGCTGCATTGCTTACCGATGCAAGACACTTAATGAGGCGCGTTGTGTACCTGGCACACTGGAGGCGCTGAGAGCGGATGGAGTTCAAATTGTTATTCTGGACTCTCCTGAGATTTATTCTGAGTACGCACCCTATACCTACATTGAGGACTTGAAAGAATTCATCGATAAGGTCGCACAAATGAACCGAGTCGCACCCGTGTTCAGAAAGCATTGAGAAGGCTGAAAGAAACTGCCATAAAAATCGTTTTATTTTTGAGAATATCATGTTATACTGTAAATAGAGAATTGGCTGTGAGGGGGCGATACAGTGGAAAAGCTAAACGCGATTCGAGAACAGGTTATCCAGCTCTGTGATCCGCAGAAGATCCTGCTGTTTGGCTCGCAGGCGAAGGGAACCGCGACAGCAAAGAGTGATATTGACCTTTGCATCATTGCGTCGACCAATGATAAGCGCTCACTGCTGACAGATTTGTATTGTGATACGGAATCTGATACGCCGATTGACTTCCTTTTGTATACGCCGGAGGAGTGGGAACACAGCGTGGCAGATAGCCAGAGCTTTGCCCACAAGCTGAACAGGGAAGGGGTTGTACTTTATGGGTGACAGCCTCCGTTATAAGGACTGGTTTGAAAAAGCGGCACATGACCTGCGAGGCGCGGAAATCTTAATGGAGCATGACGGCGGTAACGATTTAGTCGCGTTTCATTGCCAACAGGCGAATTGTTGGACGGGCATAGCCTTGTATTCCTGTGCAGAAAGGCAACTGCGGCAGGGGCACCGTTGAAAGGTAACCTCAGAGACTGTGCGTATGTAAACCAGTTTTATATTGAAACCCGCTATCCATCTGACTCTTATATGCCTGTGTCCGAAGGGGAAGCACGGGATTGCATGGATGCCGCAAGGAAATTGATGGAGTTGCTGGCATAACGCGCAGACTACTATTTGACTACTACCGCGAAAAACCTCGGAAGCCCTGCCTTGCAAGGCTTCCGAGGCTTTTCTTCAAAATGGCGGAAATTTGTGCAATCTCAACCAAGCCCTTGCGCCGTAGCGGTTTCCGGCTTGACGGCCTGATAACTCCGACTCTAAAGGCCGCTGGTTCGAATCCAGTCGGGCGTACCAAAGAAAACCCTGTAGCCGTTGCGGCTACAGGGTGACTTTTTTGCTCAGGTACACACAAAAGTACACACTTTTCATTTCGCCTTGATGATCTCAGAAAATGCCTCTTCAGTAAAGGCGGCTGCCTTCGCCAAATCTCCGGCCATCTGATGCCCGTAGGTCCCCTCAGTATCCATATCCTGACTGTGTCCGATTGTCATTTTCTTCAGTCCCTCCGGCATCTCTTTGTTGACGCTGACATAGGTGTGCCGGAGTTCGTAGAGCGATACCACAGGGATATTATTGGACGTGCAGTAACGCCGCCAGCAACGATAGAAGTGGTCATGCTTCATAGGGCCACCGTCCGGAGCAGGGAACAGATAGGGGGTTACGATTCCGCATTGTCGCAACATGGCCCTCTGGCCATCAACCTCAGATGTAGCCAGATTTGACATCTGGAAAGTCCGCCGGGCGTTATTATTTTTCCCCTGCGTGGCCTCATCGTGAACATTGATAGCGCCCCGGACAGTGACCCTCGTGCCTTGAATATCGTTTTTGTCCTCCAGCGCACGCAGCTCCCCCGGCCGGAGCCCGGTCAGGACCGCAAAGCGATAAGCGTGGATATAGAAGTCCTCTGTAGGTTTCCCGCGCCACAGCGTTGTGCTGCAGGAGAAGAGCGTTTTCAGGCCGTCCGGCGACACAATTCTTTTCTCGGACTTTTTGGCGCCGGCGGGGATAGTGAGATCTTCCGGGTGCAGACTGGTCTTGCCCCGCTTCCGGCACCATTTCAGCCAATTCAAGAGACAGCCCCGGACATCCCGTAGCGTCTTATCGGCGAGGTTGTTCTTGGAATATGCCAGGTCAATCACGGCCTGCAGGTCGCCTTCAGTAAGCTTGTTCATGCGGAACACGCCGATGACGGGCTGGATGTAGAGGCGGATAAAACCACTGTACTGTGAAGCGTGGCTCTTGCTCTTGGTTTCCTTCAGGTAGTCGGTATACTGATTCAGGAACACATCCACCCGGGTTTTTTCGGAGGTTGTATGATCCTTCAACCACTTCTCTGCCTTCCGTTCGGCGTCAGCTTTGCCGCGCCGGCCAGCGAGGGCGCTGGTGAAGGTCTTACGGACGCCGTTGTCCTGTACGTTGATCTGCCAGCGGCTCCGGCTCTCAATCCATGCGGCCTCATTTTTTCTTTCTGACATAAAAACTCCTTTCATCTTGCCACCAGCACCCTTTCGTGGTAAGATAAAAGGGCGCAGTGGTGCCTTAGTGTGCCTTTCATTTTTCATTACTGTGGTAGGTATGGGAAATTTGCGCGATACCGTCCTCGGTGCTGGTAACACCGGGGGCGGTTTTTATTATTTCCGGAAATCGACCTCAATCACCCGATCTGAGAGCCACCGTGCAGGAGCTCGTCCAAATCTTCCACATAAGGATCCAATGCGGTATCCACGATGTTGCGGATCGGCTGCCCCGCCTTCAAGTAAGCGTGCAGGAGAAGCATGACCTTTTCGGCCTGATGGCCGTCAAGCTGGTCGATGGTGCCGATGATATCGGTCAGAGAGAGGGCGACTCTTCGCTCCAGAGCCTTGTAGTACAGTATGCAGAGCTTAGCTTTATCGTCGCAGGTATAGGTGGCGTGGATGCCGTGTTCAGTACCATAGGTTCGGCGCAGCTCTTCCACCGCCGCCGTGCGGCCGCTTGCAGAATCTTCTGAGAGTTGAAGCATCAATTCGAGGTGTTCGTCCGAGTTGGCTACCCAACCCAATAAATCCGCGGCGGGAGTTCCAAGAACACGAGCAAAGTCTTTAAGGCGCTCAATGTCTAAGGACTTTATATCGCCATCTTCATATCTCTTAACAGTAGTTTCATGCAGACCGACGAGTTCGCCAACCTTTGCTCTGGAGTAACCCTTGGCCTTTCGTGCTGAATACAATCTCTTGCCGACCGCTTTGTTGAAATCGTTTCCCATGTTCGTCACCTCATATTTAGCTTGCTCCAATATTACAGCAAACTATACTGTAATGCAAGATTATTTTATGAAAAAAACAAAAAACTTGCATGAAGGTATTGACAAGCCATGCCGATTAAGTTATTATCATAACACAAAACTTGCATAACACGCAAGCTGGAAGGAGGTTTTATAAATGCCTGACCTAAACAAGCTCAAGGGCATCATGGTTGAAAACGGAAAGACTTACGTCGACGGCGCCAGGGTTATCGGTTGCTCTGTTACTTCATTTTCTGCGAAAATGAACGGGAAGAGTAACTTTACGGTACTCGAAGCCAATGAGTTGAGCAATGCGTTGAACCTTTCCAAGGAAGACAGGGCAACTATTTTTTTAGTCTAAATCTTGCATGTTGTGCAAGATTTGCGAAAGGAGGGAGAGTATGGCTGAGGAAATCCAGCGAGTGCGTGGCTGCGCCATGAACCCCGCAAGAGCTGACAAAATCGACCAGACAGCGCAAAAGGTAGCCCAGCTCTTGGCGGAGAGTAAGGCCACCTTCGCGGATGTCGATCTGATTTTTAGCCGCAGTAAACTTTACATTGTTTCAACAGTGTGATCTTCGGGACGGAGGTTTTTGAGACTGCCATTGATAACCGATAAGGCGCACTCCAACCGCTCCGTATCAAACCATGCGCACTTCTCTGTGCAGTTAACAGTCAGATCTTTACCAATAGACATAATCGGGCAAATATCATCCCTGTAATCCAAGCCACTCACCTCCTTTCTCCAGCACAGCATATCACGCTGGAGAGAGGGAGACAAGCCCATACCTACCACAATCAAAACGAAAGGAGTACGCACCGATGAAAATACCTCGCTACGGAAAACTGTCTGCCCGTCTCCGGGAGTTAGGGCTATCGCAGACTGATCTGGCCTATGCGCTGCGCCTCTCCCCTGGCGCGATTAGCCAGAGAATGCAGGGTAATACCGCATGGAATATCGAGGAAATGTACCGAACCATGGAACTCTGCCGAATCAGCCCAGAGGAGATGCACATCTATTTCCCTGACCCGACCACAACAAAGAAAAGAGGTATCGTAGCATGAGCCAGAGATCTGAAAAACTGCACCGTCAGGTGTCCCAGCTGAGGTCTGATGTGGACGCCCTGCAGGTCGCCTGGCTGTCCCAGCAGCACTGTGATGCCGTGGAACTGGCAGCCGCAGCGGAACGTGCCCGGCAGGCGCACCGGAGGGCCAGAGCCGCTCAGGAATCTGCCCGTGCTTGGAAGCTGAACGCCATCCTTACCCTGATCCTCGCCGCCCTGATCGCCGGCGTGGCGTTGGTGATCTCGGCCAAGGCAACCACCACGGAACCGGCCACACCTTCGGCTGTGATCTCTCCCCTCGATAATGGGCGGCTGCCTGGGGATGACACCCCGGCTCAGGAGCCTCTGCGATTGGATCAGGCCCACGTGCTGGAGGACGTGACAATCACCCACTACGATGTATGCTCAAAGTGCTGCGGCAAAACAGACGGTATCACGGCCAGCGGCACCCATGCCACGCCGTATAGCACGGTGGCGGTAGATCCTTCAGTGATCCCGCTGTGGGCCGATGTGCTGGTGGACTACGGTGACGGTGCGGGATTGCGCCGGTATCGTGCTGAGGACACCGGCGGCGCCGTAAAGGGCAACCATATAGATCTGTGCGTCGGCAGCCACGCCGAAGCCCTGCAGCTTGGCCGCCGTACCGCCACCGTCTACTGGGTGGATCCTGAGGAGGTGGTGTGAGATGGCTTTGCAAGGCATGAAGCACGTAGAAGCTCACCTGGAAATCATCAATACTCCCCAAAACGGGAACGTTCGGATCGAAGGAAATCGTATCGATGTCATTTTCTCATGGATGCAGTTGACTGCTTCCATTGCGGAGTCACTCCACGTGCCCCTTCAAGACTTGCTTACTCAATGCATGATTTTAGGCCCTGAGTTTGAAAGACTCAATCGAGCCGCAGAGGATTGTAGGATTGACCTTTCGAGGCCCGGCAAGTGACCATTCAGATCATCCAGCCTTCTGCCGGGCGTTCCCGGCGCCCGCAACTCTCTTTTAGCCGGGCCGCCCCGAGCAGGTTAGCCGCGGGGCGTCCGGCAGAGGGCTGGAGCCCTTATTACGAAAGAAAGGAGGAGAACCCCCATGAATGAATACGCGAAGAAATCCATTTTGGAGATGGCCCGTGGCGGTTTTCTGGAGGTCACAGATCTCGAGATGACCAAGGCGATTGCGAACATTATGGATCCCAACACCTCTGCAACGGCCAAGCGCAAGATCACCGTTACTATTGAACTGAAAGCGGATGACAGCCGACAGAATATCGGCGTCAGCTATACGGTCAAATCCGCTCTGGCGCCCACAAACGCTGTGACCACCATGCTGTATGTGGCCGACGAGGAAAATGTTGTGGAGATGGTCCCGCAGATCCCCGGCCAGTTCGGAATTGCCGGAACCGAACAGGAAGCACCCCCGGCGCTCAAACTCGTTAAATTTGCCTGATGAGGAGACAACACCATGCTGAAAGAATTTATCGAACACATCCAGAAAACCACGCAGCCGCTCATTACTAATGTCAACGGCTCCACATTCCGCATTACCAGCGACGGTGATGTGAAGGAGATCCTGCCCACCATTTTCCATCCGGACACGCTGGACTTGAACAGTCTGGACGCGCTGGTAACGATGGTCAGAACCGAAGCCAGCGAGATGGACGCCCCGCTGTACATCGCCGTTCCGGACTGCAAGACTGTCCGCTGCTTCGGCCAGTCCAGAGATTATGACGAGCGCTGCTTCCGGCAGGTCTATTATGAAGCACACGCCACAGACGTTCCTGGCTGGGATCAGAAGGTGACCCTTGGCTTTGAAGAGGCGCAGATCGCACTTCGCACCCGCTTCCAGGAAACGCCGGATACGGTGTATGCCATGAAGCTGGTCAGCGACATCTCTTTGGGAGCCAAGGTGATCTACAACGATAACGGGATCGCCACCACTATTACCACTCAAAAGGGAGTAGCGCTCCAGACCAACGAGCAGATCCGCCCGCTGGTGAAGCTCCGGCCCTACCGCACCTTCCAGGAGGTCGAGCAGCCGGAGAGCATCTTCCTGATTCGCGTCAGCGACCGGGGTATCAGCTTCATCGAGGCTGACGGCGGCATGTGGCGTCTGACTGCCCGGGAAACCATCAAGAAGTATCTGGAAGGCAGACTGGAGCAGGAAGTGTCTGAAGGTTCCGTCCACGTTGTTCTATAAAAAGAAATGCCCCTGGCAGGTCTCGCACACCTGTCAGGGGCAGATCGGCACCATGCCGAACAACTTCACCCCTATCATAGGGGTAGAAAGTGAGAATGTCAATGAAAACCACAAAAATTACGATCAAAAACCTGTTTGGCATCCGGGAGACTACCCTTGATGGGAAGTCCGTGGAGATCTCCGGCCCCAAGGGGAGCGGAAAGACATCTGTGCTGGATGCCATCCGTTATGCCCTCACCAACCGTTCTGACCGGGACTATATCGTTCACCAGGGCGCCGATGAGGGCGAAATCATCATTGAGACCAATACCGGCCTGTCCATTGACCGGAAGGCCCTGCCCGCCAAATCCGCCGGCACGGTGAAGGTGCGGGACGGCTCCATGCTTCAGACAAGACCAGCTGAGTTCTTGGCCCAGATCTTCACGCCACTCCAGTTGGATCCGGTCAAATTCACGCAGCTCTCCCGTCAGGAGAAGAACAGGGAGATCCTGAACCTCATTGAATTTCAGTGGGATATGAACTGGATCAAAGAGCAGTTCGGTGAGATCCCGCAGGGTGTCGATTACTCCAAGCATATCCTTGAGGTCCTGAATGATATTCAGGCGGAAAACGGAATCTATTTCCAGTCTCGGCAAAACATCAATCGGGATATCCGCAACAAGCAGGCTTTCATTGCCGATATTGCCAAGGATATTCCGTCTGGCTATGACTATGACCGCTGGAACAATTATCCATCCGGAGAGAAATACCGGGAGCTGGAACGGCTGCGGGAACAGAACAGCCGTATTGAGCGGGCAAAGGCATTCCGCAGCGGCTATGACGCCAAACTCCGGGGATTGGAAGCACAGCGGGATATGGAGTTGGCTGCCATTGACAGTGATATTGCCAGAGAACGTGCGTCCTTGACCGGCACGATGGAACGCCTGAAAGCGGAGCTGAAGGCCACGGAAGAAAAATTGTCCGGCATGGAACAGCGCCGGCAGGAAAAGGCCGATGTGGCGCAGTCCAAATATGAGACTGCCGTAGCCAAGCTGGAGAAGGATATGGGCGTTGCGGCGGATTACGCAGGCCGGGAGCCGGTGGATACCACAGCCCTTTCACAGGAACTGGATACCGCCGAGGAGATGCGGAAGCACCTCAACGAGTACCAGCGCATGGTAGCCATGCAGGCGGAACTGGAAGATCTCACGGAGCAATCCTCTGAGTTCACCCGGAAAATCGAGCTGGCCAGAGAGCTGCCGGCGAAGATCCTTGAAACCGCCAAGATCCCCGTGGAAGGCCTGACCGTGGAAAACGGCGTGCCACTGATCCGGGGCCTGCCCATCTCAAACCTGTCTGACGGCGAGCTGCTGGAGCTGTGCGTGGATATTTCTGTCAGCAAGCCCGGCCAGCTTCAGATCATCCTTGTGGATGGCGCTGAGCGGCTGGATAAGGAGAGCCGGGATCGGCTGTACGCCAAGTGCAAGGAAAAGGGCCTCCAGCTGATCGCCACACGGGTGACGGACTCCGATGCGCTGGAGGTGACAGAGCTGTGACTGCTGCGGAACGTTTACAGGCTGAAAAAGAGCGTCTCCTCACAACTACCGGCTTTTATGTCCCGCCGTATAGAATGGCAAACCTGATGAAGGCCGCAGCCAAGATCATGGATATCATCATCAAGGCGGATACCAATATTTGTTATGAGGAATGCCGTTTTATTATGGCTATCGTGGATGCTGCTATTCCAAGAGTATCAGATCAAACGGAGGAATGTAATCATGATGACGAAAGATAGACTGCGCCAGCTGACCGGAGATGAGCGCCTGGGCCAGATGCGGGAATCCGAATATCTTGGAGCCGAAGACATCGATGACGGTGTGGAGCCGGTACTCACGATTGCCGGCCTCTGGTATGGATCCGTGACGCTCCAGCGTGGAAAAGAGAACAAGGACGTGCTTTCCTTCACGGAAGAACGTGTGCCGGGCGTTATGCAGGTCCGGCCGCTGATCGTCAATTCGACCAATCGAAAGACGCTGCGAAAGCTGTTCGGCGACGCCAAGGCATCCACGCTGGTTGGCAAGCAGATCCAGCTTTTTGTGGATCATAATGTCCGGGACCCGCAGGATGGCGGTATGACTGACGGCATCCGCATCCGGCCCTATAAGCCCCGCGTGCAGAAACAGGAACCGGTGCCGCCCTGTACGGACTGCGGGCAGGAGATCACCCCTGCCATGGGAAAAGATGCCCGCTGGCTTGCCGGCTATACCATCAAGCATTACGGCGTTCCCCTCTGTGCGGTTTGTGCTCAGAAGCGAAAGGAAGCTGCGTCCGCTGCGAAAACGCAGCAGGAAGCTGAAACCGCTGCGGAAATGCAGCAGGAACTCGATCCTGAGCGCATCCAGGTCGATCCGGAGACCGGGGAGGTGCTGTGATGGCCTTACCCATTGTAACAGCGGAGAATTATTACTCGCCTGAAATGAACATGGCCTACATGGGCTCCACGCAGTTTAAGGCTTTCGAGAAATGTGAAGCGGCGGCGCTGGCGGAGCTGAAGGGGGAGTACCATCCCCCTTCCTCCACGGCCCTTCTGGTCGGCGGCTACATTGACGCATGGTTTTCCGGGGAGCTGCCCCTTTATCAGGCACAGCACCCGGAGATCTTCAAGCGGGACGGTACCTTGAAGGCCGAATATCTCCGGGCTACCGAGGTAGTTGTGCGTATGCAGTCGGATGAGCTTTATATGCTTCTGATGTCTGGCAGGAAACAGGTCATCCGTACCGGCGAGATTGCCGGTGTACCGTTCAAAATCAAAATCGACAGCCTGCTGGATGGCGACACCTGCAAAGCCATTGTGCAGCGCTTCCCTAATACGGCAGCCGCACTGGGTTTTTGTGATGGGGCCATTGTGGACCAGAAAGCCATGAAGGATATGGCGGATGTGTGGTCGGCCGAGGATCACTGCAAGATCCCGTTCATCGAGTTTTACGGCTATGATATTCAGGGAGCCATCTATCAGGCCATCGAGGGCAATATGCTGCCGTTCGTTCTGGCAGTTGGCACAAAGGAAGAATCCCCTGATCTGGAGGCCCTTTACATCGCAGACGAGGACCTGGCTGCCAAGCTGGCTGAAGTGGAGGACCGGGCACCGCGATACCAGGCAATCAAGGAAGGTCGCATTCAACCGACCCGCTGCGAGCATTGCGACTACTGTAAAGCCACCAAGCACCTGACTGCCATCCTGAATTACAAGGAGCTGGCCGCGGATGCCTGGGAATGATCTGGCCCGACAGATCAAGGAGCATTTGACAGCTCGTCAGGTGGTGGAGCTGTATGGCTTTCATCCGGATCGCGGCGGTTATATCCAGTGTCCTTTTCATGCCGGAGACAATCACGGCAGTCTGAAGGTCTACGATGGGGGGAACAAGACCGGCTGGCATTGCTTTGGCTGCGGTGCCGGCGGAAGCGTGATTGATTTTGTAATGCGGCTGTTTGGACTCAGTTTCGCGCAAGCGTGCCTGAAGCTCAACTGTGATTTTGGGCTTGGTCTCACCGGCGAGCGTCCCAGCATGGCAGAGAGATCCGCTCTGCTGGAAGCTCGCCGGCGAGAAGCACAGGAAAAAGAAGCCGCTGCGGCGTTGTATCGAGAGAAAGCGGCAGAATACCGACAGCTATGGAAAGCTCAAAAACTTCTTTCCCCGGATATCGTCGGATACATCCATCCTCTGTATGCGGAGGCGGCCAAGAAACTACCAGTCCTTGAATGGTGGCTGGATCAAAATATAGGGAGATAGCTATGAGTGAAGAATGGAGCTTCGAAAAAGATGATTTTTTAACCACAACGCCGTATGAGGCGCTGTATGCGTATCACAAGGAGCCTTTCACTCATGCGGCCAAGATGGAGGAACTGGCGGCATATTCCGTTTCCAAGGGATTCAAAGGCTTCAAGACCATGTACAAGAAATACGTGGAAAGTCTGAAGGCCCAGAGCGGCACCATTTATATCGATAACGTTACCAACTTCACAAATCAACCGCTGGAGCTCAATGCCGGCGACTGGGAGGCGGATGATGGCGGTATTTTCAAGAAGAACGGCTATAACGATGAGGTTGCCTGTCCGCATCCGATCATGCCGGTGGAACGGCTGGTGAATATTGACACGGGTGAAGAAAAGCTTCAGCTGGCATTCCGGAAGGGTACCATATGGAGAAAGATCATCGTCAGCAAGACGGTGCTGGCCAGTTCCAATAAGGTCACGGAGCTGGCTGGCTCCGGCATTGCGGTGACCAGCCAGAACGCCAGGGCCTTTATTCAGTACATCTCCGACATGGAAAACATGAATTATTATCTGATTCCGGAGAAAAAGAGCATCGGACGCTTCGGCTACATACCGGACGAGGGCTTTTCTCCCTTTGTTGACGGCCTGATTTTTGACGGTGACGTCAATTTCAAGGCGATGTTCCAGACGGTCCGGAGCCGGGGCTCTGAAACAAAATGGCTGGAAACGGCGGCGGAGGTTCGGGAGATGTCTACAACCGCCAGGATCATTCTGGCAGCGTCCTTTGCTTCCGTTCTGCTGGAACCGCTGAACTGCCTCCCATTCTTCGTCCATTTATGGGGTGTCGATTCCGGAACCGGTAAGACAGTGGCTCTGATGGTGGCCGCCAGCGTGTGGGGAGATCCGGCTGTCGGATCTTATGTCAAAACATTTGATGGTACCGTGGTCGGCATGGAAAAGACAGCCGCATTCCTGAACAATCTGCCATTCTGTCTGGATGAGCTTCAGCTCGCTAAGGACAGCAAAGGCCGTACTACATTCGATGTTTATAAGCTGGCACAGGGCGTTGGCCGAACCCGTGGCAACCGCTCCGGTGGCGTGGATCTGACGCCAACATGGAGGAACTGCATCCTGACTACGGGTGAATCTCCCTTGACGGGCACGGCCAGCGGCGCCGGCGCAGTAAACCGTGTTATCGATATTGAATGCAAGTCTGCCCAAGCGGTTATTAAGGACGGTATGCGGATTTCCGGTGCAGTGAAGCGAAATTACGGTTTTGCCGGAAGAAAATTTGTGGAGCGTCTTTATCAGCCAGGCGTAATAGATCAGGTGTCAGAACGGTACCGGGAACTGTTTCGGATCCTCAGTGACCGGGACACCACGGAGAAACAGGCCATGGCCGCTGCCGCAATCATCCTGGCGGACGAGCTGGCCTGTCAGTGGATATTCTCCGGCCAGCAGCCGTTGACGATTGAGCAGGTATCGGAGTTCCTGGCATCCAAAGCGGCGGTATCTGCCGGTGACAGGGGTTATAAGTACCTGTGCGACTGGGTCACGCAGAATTCCAATAAACTGTGCGGCCGCTCGGAGAACCCCAATATAGAGGTCTTGGGCGCATTGGAAGATGGGCGGGCATATATCATTCGCTCTGTCTTTGAACGCATCCTGCAGGACGCAGGATACTCGACTGCGGCCATGATTTCATACCTGAAGCAGTCAAACTTAATCGAGACCCGGGGACGGGCCAACACCAAGGGAAAGCGGATCAATGGCATCCCTACGGAGTGCTTCTGTCTGCGGCTGCCCTCGGTTGAACTGGATGATGAAGCTGACCCGGATGAGCAGCCATTATAGTGTGGAACTTGAGGAACATGTGTGGAACCAGTGTTCCACAGGCTGTAACCGTTGCGACACAATGGCTACAACATCATTTTTAGAGGGGTGTGGAACTGTGGAACAGAAAATACAGCATATATAAGAATGTGCGTGTGTGTACGTTTGTTCGAGTAATTTATATACACACATTTTCGTGGAAATTTTTGAAAAATTTGTTCCACGGTTCCACGGTTGACCTGTATCCGTTGTGGCACAAGGCTTTCAAGTGTGGAACACAAGTTCCACGCTGTTCCACAGTTCCACGTTTTTTGGAGGAAAATTATGGAATTAAGGCCATATCAAGCCGAATGTATTGAAACCATTGAGGCGCAGCCGCCTGGTGCGTTCCTCGCCCAGATGGCAACAGGCCTCGGAAAAACAGTTACTTTTGCGAATATCCCCCGGCACGGGGAGAGAATGCTGATCCTGTCCCACCGTGAAGAACTGGTGGAGCAGCCGCGCAAATACTTCAACTGCTCCTACGGCATTGAACGTGCCCAGCAGCACAGCCACGGCGAGGAGGTTGTCAGTGCCAGCATTCAGACGTTGGCGCGCCGTCTGAGCGACTTCGATCCGGAGGACTTCCGTCTCATTATCTGCGACGAGGCCCATCACGCAGCTGCCAGCACATACCGGAAAATCTTTGATTACTTTCGCCCGGAGAAGCTGATCGGCTTCACCGCAACGCCAAACAGAGGAGATAAGGTTCGCCTGGATACGGTCTTCAGCAAGATCATCTTCCAGAGAGATCTGCGCTGGGGAGTGAAGAACGGCTATCTCTGTGATATCCATTGCCGGCGGGTAGACATTGGGTTCGACATCACCGCAGTTCATACCCGCCAGGGCGATTACGCACCCGGCGAACTGGATCAGGCCATGGACGGCACCGCAGATGCCATTGCACAGGCTTACAGAGATATGGCTGTGGGCGCCACGCTGATCTTCGCTGTCAGTGTACATCAAGCTGAAGAAATTGCCAAGAGGATCAATGGGGCCGTAGTGGTCACCGGCGAAACCAAGAACCGTTCCGCCATCATTGATGCTTTTACTGCCGGCGAGATTCCCTGCATCGTCAACTGCATGGTATTCACCGAGGGCACCGATATTCCTCGGGTGGAAACGGTCATCGTGGCGAGGCCGACGCAGTCAGAAAGCCTATATGCTCAGATGGTAGGGCGCGGCCTTCGGCTCTATCCGGGAAAGCAGCGTCTGGAGCTGATCGACTGCGTGGGCATTACCGGAAAGGCGTCCCTGTGTACGGCACCCTCCTTACTTGGTATCGACATGGATAATGTGCCGAAACGGAAAGAGAAGGATATCGAGGGAGATCTGTTTGAACTGCCGGAGAAGATTGAGGTAGCCTCCGATTCTCCGGAGAGCTGGGTGAAGAACATCCACCTGGTAGATCTGTGGGCACAGGAAATGAAGTATCAGACCCATGACGTTAACTGGTTCAAGATGCCGGACGGCTCACTGGTGTGTTCCCTGGCTAATAAGCAGCGTATGACAATCCCCTGCCCGGATGCTTTGGGCATGGTAAATCTACCCAACGGCTCCCGCTGCGGGATGCAGGAAGCGCTTGACCGGGCATACCTTACGCTGATCCGGGACCATCAAAATGATCGGATGCTATGGGATCTGCAGGCCGTGCGGAAATGGGGGAAGTCTCCCGCAACGGCGAAGCAGCTGGAAATCATCAAAAAGCGCTGTAAGGGGTTTGACGTCACTGATCTCAGTAAAGGAGAGGCCAGTCAGATCATGAACAGGCTGTTTAACGCGCCGAAGAAGCGGAGGGGTACATGAAACTGTATGTATCAAAAGCAGAGGACCGTGATCAGGTTATTGTGATCCTCGCCCGGAATGGGTACACCGTTCGCCAGGGCAAGGAGAAAGACCCGAAGAACAATAAGACCGTGACCTTCGTGGAGGTGATAGAGAATGGCAAGTGAGGCCCAGCATCAGGCTTATATCATCAAGTGGAGCCAGCAGCCTTCTATCCGCCGGCAGTGGCCGGAACTGGCGTTGCTCCATCACATCCCCAATGGCGGTACCCGTGATGCTGTGGAGGCCAAGCACCTGAAGCAGCAGGGCGTGAAGTCCGGCGTGCCGGATCTCTGCCTACCGGTACCTCGGGGACAGTATCACGGGCTGTATATCGAGATGAAAACGGAGAGCGGACACACTTCCGATGAACAGGAGTGGTGGGGTGAACGCCTTCAGGCACAGGGCTATGTGTGGCGTGTCTGTCACGGCTGGCAGGCGGCGGTAGCAGTCCTGGAATGGTATTTGCAGTTATGAGCACAGGATTTACGTTTCCCTGGGAAAAGGCTGCCATGCACGGTGAGGAGCTGCCTGAAGGTTTATCCCTGCCGGATCAGATGGCTTACACCTGCCTGCGGAATATCTATTTTCTGTATTATAACAAGACAATCTCGCGGGATCAGGCGTCTGCCGAAAAGCAGCGTGTCCGGGTTCAATGGGAAAGGGCTGCCAGTGCTGCTGAATTTGAACGGAAACTCTCGGAACACCACGCAAGGGTTATCCGGGAAACAGAAGCGGCCAAGACTGCCTGCCGGAAAGATCCGACAGCGGAAAACGCCCTGCGCTTGTGCAATGTGATGGACGGTTTGACACATGAGTAAGGATTACTGCAAAGGCTGTGTGTATCGTACCTACGCCGGCGCGGAGCCCATCTGCGGGTACATTTTGGTGGAGCGTCACCGGCGGCCCTGTCCGCCCGGCGAAGGCTGTACCGCGAAAGTTGTAGGAGGAAAAAATACAAAAATGAAACGAAGAACATGGGATGAAAACCGTGCCCGACAGCTATATGAGGAAGGCAAAAGTGATGTGGATATCGCCGACATGGTCGGAGCTACCGCCAGCGCAATCGCCGCTTGGCGCCGCCTGAACCGTCTGAAGAGCCAAAACCCGCCCGCGCGCAAATCGTCCGCGCCGGCGCCCATCGACGCCCCCACTCCGACACCTGTGAAAGTTCCCTTGGCTCCGATCGCAGCTCCCCCGCCTGAGCCTAAGCCTGTCGCGGGCATCCCGGCAGAGGAAAATCAGCCGGTGGCAGAGAAGAAGCCCCTTCCGGCCAAGGAGAGTCGCATCAAACAACCGGATGGGCCAGTGGAGCTGGCACTCTCCATCGCCGGATGCGCATGCGAGCTTACCGCACCGGATATTGCGTCTGCAGTCTGGATGGCGGAGCATCTTTGCGACAGTTTGAAGCTGATCGAGAAAGGAACGAAATAGGAGGTAATCATTTATGAGTTTTTCATCTAATTTTGAAGTAAAAGCAACTCTCTATTTCCGGGTTCATGATGCAGAGCTTTACGGCGGCCCCGGGACCGTAGGCTTCGCAAAGCAGTCCTTAAAGCTTATCCCGGGCGCGAAGTTAGAGGACTTCAATGACATTATGGCCATAGACTGCAAATCAAGCATGGCAGCGATGCTTAACGTTCCGCCTGAGAAGCTGGAGTTCATGACTGCGGAGGAATATGAACGCGAGAGCGAGGATGAGGACGATGAGTGAAATTAAGTCGGTTCAGTGCGCCAACTTTACCGCTACTCTCGGCGAGACCTTCAGATTTAGCCTTGTCCGAGAAAGCGGAAATGTTGGAGGTATGATCCAGACCGGAAAAGTACAGCGAATTCATAGGGCCGCACGTCGTATGGCGGTTGACCTGTATATGCCCGATTTGAAATGCACCCATAGCTATTTCGCGAAGGAAATTTATTATCGTGGAAGGCCGAGAAAGGATTTTGTATGCGAGTGATCTATAAAGCACCTGGCTGCGCGCCGGAGCCGCGGGACATCCCCAACACGCTGGAAGAGCTGCAGGCCGCCGTTGGTGGCGGCCACATTGAGACGGTGACCATTGCCTTGGACGCAGTGATTATCTGCAACGAAGAGGGCCGCCTGCGGGGGCTTCCCCACAACTGCCGGATCTTCGGAGTGGATTTTGTCGGCCCGATCCTGATCGCCGGCGTTGACGAGGACGAGTTCTCGGATCTGAATGCCGGCGCAATGGGGGCGCTGCTGGAGGGTTGGGGGAGGTCAATCAAAAATGCCGAAACCTAATACTTACGTCCAGCTGCTGCAGGCACAGAAAGCCATCAAGCAGCTCCAGTATGACAATCATGTAATCAAGGGCTTCACGGTGCAGCAGTGCCTTGACGTCGCTCTGATCGCACTGCACAACGAGTTTCACTTCGGGCCTAAGATGTCTACTCGCTTTGAATCTGCGTTCCTGGATACCTTCATGGCCTACGCACAGATGTGCGTTGATGATGCCGCCGACGATCCGGAAATCGTCTACACCAAGGAGAAGATGGATCGGGCACTGCGAGCGGCCTGCGGTGAGAACATCCGCCCATTTGAGGAGCGCTATGCAGTCGAAAACCTCTACTTCCGGGAAAAGCTGAAGGAGAAAAGTCATGAGTAAGCAATCTGGATTCCTCGCCAAGCAGGCTGCGATCCAGCAAAAAATGATCGACGACGCCCAGCGGATCACCTGTGAGCTGATGGCGGAGACCCTGCAAATTACGTTGCACGAGGAATTTGGCTGGGGCTATGACCGCCTCGTAAAATTAGATCTCCTGTGGCGTGAAAATTACAAGCATTTTCTGGGTGCCATGAACCACAAAAACCCGGACGCCGATGTGCTGCAGGTGCATTTGGACCGGCGACTGGCCGATGTTTACAAAAACCGCCAGCCCATGGATCCGTTTGAGCGGCGCTATCCGGAGATCAAACCGGTCACCTACAACCGGAAGAAATAGGAGATAAGCAATGAGAGATCATGAACTCATAAATGCTCTGCGCCGGCTAAAGGTCGAGACCGGAAGTCTGGCCTGCCTGGGATGCGAGCATGAACACAACTGCGGTGTCCATGGCTGTGCGATCATGCGGGAGGCCGCTGACCGGATTGCCAACCAAAGCAACCACATTGCGGCACTCCAGCAGGAAATTGAAAAGCTGCGAACGCGGGTGCACAACTGGATGCCATTGCCGGAGAGGGAAGCCACTGAGGGAGCGAAGGAGATACACCATGAGACGTGAGACATATCAACGCGGCGTACCGGGTGCCAAGTGGGGCATCTGGAACTGCTCCCGGAAGGAATTTCAGTTTGACATCTGCGAAGACACTCCGATGCTGGCGGTGGCCAGACTGTTCCAGAAAATCGGTGATGACGCCAAAAAATGGCGCTTTGAGCCGAGGCAGCTTCCAGGCAAATATATCGCATTTTCGTCCGGTTCTTGATATCGGATTTTGCGCCGGTTTTGACGCTTAAAAATCTGATATGCTGAAAAAGACGAGAACCTTTGAAAGGACAGCGTTTTTAGGTTGATATGGCCGCAGTTTTTCACCTTAGCTATAAAGCCCTACGGTAAAAAATGTTCCGGCTTCTGCTGAATCTGCAACTTTTTTTGGGTGAAGACACCCAACAGATGACCATGCATTTTAGCCACGGATCTGCTGCTGATATCGCATCTGTTGTCTGTTGGGTCTTCCCATTGCCGCACAAGGCTTTCAACTATCAGACCCGGCGCACGGTCTGTCTACTATGTATACCCAACAGGCGAGCGCCGAAATGGTGTCTTTCGCCGGTCACGGCGGAAGCACTATTTCGGCGCGAAAAAACAAGGAGGCAATTGATGGATAGATTAACGAAATACAGCGAGGAATGCCGTGCTCTTGCCGATGAGTGCGGCGGTCTTGACCGCCTGCGCGAGCTGGCCGAGGCCGACAGAGACGGTCGGCTGGTGGTGCTGCCTGCAAAAACAGTATTCGAACTGACGTGGGATGCCGGTCCTGACTGCGACCTGATCTGCCCTGTCTCTGTTGACGGAGAGGGCTGTTGCAGTTTCTGCGACAAGGGCGAGCTGTGTATCTATGAGCGCAAGTGCCGGCAAGAGCATATAGAGCAAATTGGCAAGACCGTATTTCTCACCAGCGAGGAAGCCGAAGCGGCATTGGAGGCAAAACGGGATGGCTCAACCTCCATGTAAGGGCTGCCCGGATCGTCAGGCGGGCTGCCACGATCCGGCAGTCTGCTCCAAGTGGGCGGAATATCAGGCGGCCAAAGCCGCGGAGCAGAGCAACCTCCCATCGCAGCAGGAGCGAGAAGATATGAGGGGATATATCACGGCCTATCGGACGCGGTATCTGCGTAGGATGGCCAATAAGCGCCGGAGGTGAGGGAATCAGGATGATGAACAAAGCATATCTCAAGGCAGACTACGAGGCTACGAAGCACCTCGTGGGTTTGACCATGCGGCAGAAGGAGCTCCTTGAGGCATGGTTATATGCAGGCCAGACCATGGGGCAGCTTGCGCTCCGATATGGCATCAACCGCTCAACAGTCTCCCGCACCATCAACCGGGCAGCCGAGAAAATCGCCAAGACGGCTTACTGGATCCATCGCCAGCGCACACGGACATTCTCAAAATCAGACTACCAAAACTGACCCCATACCAGACACTCAGACGGTGAGACTATGCCAAACTACTACCTAAATCTGCGGCCCCTGGATGGGGACGGCCAAAACAGTCGAAATCACTACCAATTTCTGTTCCGGTTTCAAAACAACTTTTGGTAGTGGTTTTGGGCACATGAGGAGGTGTATTTTTTGAGCACAATGGCGGAGATGGCCCTGGAATATCGGATGGCAGCCGTAAAAATCAAGCTGAAGATCAAGCAGCTGAAGGAAGAAGGCGCGCCGCCAAATGAGATCCAGGCGTATCAAGTTGTCCTTGCCCAGCTTCGGGATACGTCCCGGCTGCTGTCGGGCTACTACGATGTCCCACGCTTCTCCGAAAACGCAGCGGTGGGGTGGAAGGCGGGAAAGATAAATGACCGTTGATGAACTGAAGGCTCGCCGGAAGGAACTGTCTGCTAAAAAGAAGGCGCTGGAACTGGATGGCAGCGACGCCATAGCCTTGTGCATGGTGAAGGAAGAATTGCTGGATGTGAATGCCAAGCTGAGGGCACTGACGCCGGGAAAACGTATTGGCAGACGCCCCGGTAAGTCGCATTCGGAGTTCTCCGCAGATCGTCAGCAATTTCTGAACTGGGCGCAAGGGGAGCAGGAAGATGAGAGTGATGTTGACGCCCGCAGCGTCATGAGAGCGGCCGTTGCTGAGGGGAAAGACCTGATGAGCGAACGGCAGTGGGAGATGTTTAAATTGTGGTCAGATGGGCTGACAATGGAGAAGATCAGTGATAGGCTTGGCGTAGATAGCAGTACCGTTTCAAGGAATCTGCACCGGGCTAAAAAGACTTTACAGGAAATTGTGCGCTGCCGGGAGGTAGCGGGTGCGCCATTGTCTACATCCTCCGTTCTGACATTGGACATGAGCCAGCCGGATATTTTGCGTGTGGTATTGTCCTGCCTGACAGAGGTGCAGGTCGTGTACCTGTATCTGTACTTTGGAGAGTTCTTGTCGGTACGGGAAATATCCACGCTGATTATCCGCGACCACTCTGTTGTCAGCCGTGCACTGCACCGAGGTTTAGCGGTCATTGGCCGTTCGTTTGGTGTGGCTCAAGTTTACCTGCTGAATATGCAGGCGCTGGGTGAGGTAGCTTATCGGTTCTATACCGAAGGGAATGTCCTGGACACTCTGCCCCTTGTGCCGACTCCGCAGCAGCCATGCTGGGGGCAGGAAACATTAAAGCAACGGTACCATATCACGCCAGAGATTTTAACAAGAGCAGCATCTGCGGAGACTGCTGTGCCTGAATGCACGTGCAGCACGGAAGCCGCAGTATTGCAGTTCCCGACAGAACTCCGGGCGCAGAGCGTCGCAGAGATGAGAAGGGGCGAAAAGCAGCGGCAGCACTTCAGCAAGTTTTTGACGATTTTGCTGGAGTACAGACGGTGTCGCCATGCCAGTAAGACAGTCCTGCTGGACTGGCTGTGCCGGATCTTCGGGTCATTTGTGGGGTGGCTCGGCAAAAAGCGTTAAAAAAGCATTGCATATGCAACACTTTTTTGCTTGCGTGCATAGACAACAATTGAATAACGCACTATGGTCTAATCAGGGGACGGCATGGCACTACCTCCTTAAGATCAGCCGCCCGGCACCGAGGCGGCCATAGTATCGGGTTCCTATATGGCACGCTGGGTTTTGGGGAGAGCTCAGCGTGCCGCTTTCCTTTTTTGGAGGGAAAACAATGTTAAAGTCATGCCAATATTGCGGACGGATCCATCCGCGAGGATATGTGTGCCCTCAAAAACCGAAGCAGGCACGCCACCGGAACGAAAAGACATCAAGCTTCAGAAAGACTTACACCTGGCAAAAGAAGCGAAACCAGGTTGTCAGCCGGGATTATCACCTGTGCCGGATCTGTAACGAGGGCAGCTATGGTGTCTATGGCGTTCCGGGTCTGGATCAGGAGCTGTCGGTACATCACATTGAACCGCTGGAAGAGAGATTCGATCTGCGGCTTGATGATGGGAACCTTCTGACCTGCTGCAGCAGGCATCATCGCATGGCCGATGACGGGGACATTCCCAGGGACTACCTCCACGGTCTCACAGAGATACCCCCCCGGTGGGTCTGAGTTTTGACAGGAGGAGTGTGTCAAGACCAACAGCGGACCCTCGAACATAACGAAGTTTAGAAATGAGAAATTGCCGGCGGGCCATGCTGAGCACCGCCGTTAAGAAAAGCGCCGGCACTCAGAACAATTCTGGTACCGATCAAGGCGCTGCGGCGTGGAAGGAGGGCGTGGACATGGCAAGACCGAGTAAGTCGGTACGCGTGAAGACCGGAGCAATCGCCAGTGATGTGGAGGCTGTCCGGCAGGATATGGAAGATAAGCTGCGCGGTGAGAATGCCGCGCCGGAGCCGCCTGTGGACCTGACCGATGGGCAGCGTGAGATCTTTCAGTTTATCGTGAACGGTCTGGTTGCCAGTGACATTCTCGGCCAGCTGGACGTATTTGTGCTGGAGAGCACAGCCATCGCTATTGACCGGCTGCGCTATATTAACGGCCTGATCGATGCCGACCCGGGGCTCGTCATGCACACCAGTCTGCAGAATGCCCGGGCCAAGTACCAGAGCGATCTGTGGCGGGGATGCAATGAGCTTTGCCTCTCTCCGCAGGCCCGCGCCAAAATTGGCAGTCTTGCCGCGCAGAAACAGAAGGAGAAAAAGGACCCCCTGCTGGCGGCCCTGAGCGATGATGATTAAAGACAGCCGCGCTTACCGGTACGCCAAGTGGTGTGCGCAGCGCAGCAATCGGAAGGTCGGTAAGTATGTAAAGCTCCAGGCGAATAAGTGGCTGAAGATCGCGGACGGGAAGCATAAGGAAGCCTACATCAGTGAAAAGGCCTATCGGAAGATATGCAAACTTCTGAAGCTGATGGTGCACCCGGATCTCCACTGCTCCATGTATGACGGCCTTGAAGATTACGCCTGGTTCCTGATCGTGGCCGTATTCTGTACGCGGCGGCGTGAGGACGACCGGCGCTTCTATCAGACCGCTGTTCTCGAGATCGCCCGAAAGAACTTCAAGACCTTCAACTCCGCAATCATCTTCATTCTGGGGATGCTGACGGAGCCCCGCTTCTCCCGTTTCTTCTCTGTGGCGCCGGACTTCAAGCTGTCCTCGGAGCTGCGGCTGGCCGTGCGCAAGATCATCAAGGTCTCGCCGGCACTGACGAAGTATTTCAAGATCAACAGGGATCTGATCACCTGCCTGATCAACGAGATTGAATATACACCCCTCGCATATTCCAACGACGGCATGGACGGCCGTCTGGCAAATATCTTCCTGGCCGACGAGGCCGGCGCGCTGGACAGCTATCCGGTGGAGGCCATGCGATCTTCTC